>Ga0153954_1000482_pt1 | contig 31588 bp, 26 predicted proteins | sample TSFL038MetaG_FD_102277 | JGI IMG/M metagenome (GOLD analysis project Ga0153954, IMG submission 102277) | Attine ant fungus gardens microbial communities from Florida, USA - TSFL038 MetaG | ecosystem: Host-associated > Fungi > Mycelium > Unclassified | place: USA: Florida, Wekiwa Springs State... | reverse complement strand
CGAACCCGTCGCGCCGGTCGAACCCGTTGCACCGGTCGAACCCGTCGCGCCAGTCGAACCCGTCGCTCCGGTCGACCCCGTCGCTCCGGTCGAACCCGTCGCTCCGGTCGAGCCCGTGGCACCGGTCGAGCCCGTGGCACCGGTCGAGCCAGTTGCTCCAGTCGAACCCGTCGCTCCGGTCGAGCCCGTGGCACCGGTCGAGCCCGTCGCTCCGGTCGAGCCCGTGGCACCGGTCGAACCCGTTGCACCGGTCGACCCCGTGGCACCAGTCGAACCCGTCGCTCCGGTCGAACCCGTCGCTCCGGTCGAGCCCGTCGCACCAGTCGAGCCCGTCGCTCCGGTCGAGCCCGTCGCTCCGGTCGAGCCCGTGGCACCAGTCGAACCCGTTGCACCGGTCGACCCCGTGGCACCAGTCGAACCCGTCGCTCCGGTCGAGCCCGTTGCTCCAGTCGAACCCGTCGCACCAGTCGAGCCCATCGCTCCGGTCGAGCCCGTCGCTCCAGTCGAGCCCGTCGCACCGGTCGAACCGGTTGCACCGGTCGAGCCCGTCGCTCCGGTCGAGCCCGTCGCTCCGGTCGAACCGGTTGCTCCAGTCGAGCCCGTCGCTCCGGTCGAGCCAGTTGCTCCAGTCGAACCCGTCGCTCCGGTCGAACCCGTCGCTCCGGTCGAGCCCGTGGCACCGGTCGAGCCAGTTGCTCCAGTCGAACCCGTCGCTCCGGTCGAGCCCGTCGCTCCGGTCGCGCCCGTGGCTCCGCTTATCGGATCTAAGCTAACGCCTGTGTGGGTGAAGGGAACGCTGGTGGAAAACGTGGTCCCGTCGAAAGACTCGATGCCGACCGAACCGGTCGGATCGACCGGCATGTTGAAGGAGATGGTAACCCCGGCAGTGATGTCCGGAATTGTAAATTCGCCGACGATCGTACCGCTCGTATCAACAAGATAATAGGTGCCGGTTTCGTTGAGGGTACTTCCGGTAACTGAAAACGTAGCGTCCTCAAGAGCCAGCACATGCCCGTACCCCGCCTCTCCCGCTTTCGAGAGAGGCGACAGAGCAATAGCCCGGTGTGATCGCGTATCCAGTTCCCATCCGCCGCCGAGTGAGCTACTCCCGATCAAACCCGTCGCTGCCGCAACCGGTGCGCCGATCCAGCGCGATAAGTCTTCCACAAACGCGCGGCCACGGTCACCTTCTCCAGCGCGACAGCTCCACAGCAACACTTCGCCATCCGGCCCTACTGCGTCTCCGATAGCCGCGAGATGAGTCGCGTATCGCTCCATGTTCGAACATGAGAGCGCGCCACAGCTGAAGCTCAATTCGCCTGGCCGCCCATGGGTGATGATGTGAATGGCGTCGAGCCTCCCACATCCGCGCACGGTACGCGCAATCACCTCTGCAGCCGGCAATTCGTCGTCAAGGAGCACCGCGGCCATTCCAGGCCGTAATCCGGTGACAAGAGCGGGGATGTCCATCACCGCGCGATCGATGAAGATTATCTCGCGAGCGTTGTTCATCGATTTATCCATCTCGTGCTCCTCTTCGGAAATCTGGTGTGTTCGGATTTTGAAGGCCGACGGGCATGTCGAGCCAGTGGTCGGGTCTGATCCCGAGAAACCAAGCATTGTCATAGCGCTCGCTCCCGGCGCGGCCTGCTAATGCAGGAAACCCGAGTGCCGGCTTCGCCCAGCAGGGATGTCGTAGCTATGTCGTATCCGAGATCCGCCGCCGCACTCGATCGCGTGAAGAGACAAATGGTCCGTTCAGGAGTCGGCTCAGCAGTCGGCGCCCAAAACTTTCCAGCGACCAAGAAAGATCCCTCAGCAACGACTGGAACAAATATCCGACCTTTGCGGCTGCCACGCGGGATTTCAAATTTGCCGATGGCTTTCCGCGCGTTTCCTTCACTAGCAACGATAAAATAGCTTCCGGGCGGGGTCGTCTCGCGCCATTCCACCTTGATGTAGTTATCGACCAACTCTCCATCCCCTCTCGCTCCGCTCGAGTCCCGATTGGTGACCGGCGGAGCGACGAACGCGATTTCACTAATGCGGTCCATGTCGGCATCCTTTCTCTTGTGCGCAGAATTGGCGGCGCAGGAAACTCAAAGGCTTGGCTCGTCCCCGCTGAGATGAGCCAAGAATGCGAGCACGTCCCTCGCGTTTCCTATTCATTATTTGGACAAACTCGACGCGCTTGCCGCAGCGCCGCCGTGCGCGGACCGAGATCAACGGCGGCGAGCAACGAGGCGCGCCACACCAGGCCCGGCTCATTTGCGGATCAACTACTTCATATGGTCCGGCGACATATGGTCCGGCGACCGGCTGTCCGTCGCGACACCGAATGTAAACACCAGCTCTCCCAACCGCGGCAAAGCATGCAACACAGCGCTGACGCAACATGACGGCCTCGTCTCGCGCCCCATACCCGCACGTTATTTTCGACGCTAAGCGTTGCAAGCGTGAATCGACTTCACCACGCCGCGATTTTCTGGACGAGACAGAGACTTTCGATTTGCAGTCTTCTATTCCGCGATGACTCAATACTACTCGCGTCGGCCCACGCGTGATCGTGAACCGCATGTTTGGCAACGCTCGTCATATCGACTGTCAAACCGGATAGACCAGACCACCCACATCGCGCACCAAACAACGCGCGCTCGCTGACATGCGGCCGCAGGCGGCTCGTTGCGCGCAGCATCCGCCGATCGACCGCACCTTCCGCAAAGCCACGCAAAAGACGGCGGAGGGTGAACAGCTATTTTTTGGACTGATCATTTTTATTTTTTGGATGTACTAAACCGTGATTCGACGAAAGCTTCATCATTCCGCACTATCGAACCGCCTCGATGGTCAGACGATCATGTCGGGTGCAGGAACGACGATGCGATCGGGCTCCGATCGCGGGTTGTGATTTACTGCGTCAGCCTATCTCGGAAGTCGCCGGCCCAACAATTTGTGCCCCCAGCGCAACTCAAGCAAATCGGCAGATGAACGATCCGGCCAGTTCAAGTTCAAGTCCCCGCAGCCTGAGATCCTGATGTCATCATGAATCGAAGAGATCTATTCGCAGTGACTGCAGGGCTGCTATTGGCTGGTCGAGGACCTTTGCCGAGGGCGCGGGCAGCACCTACTCCTCGGGACTCCAATCTTCTCAACGCTCCAATCGAAATCATCGGCGACTGGGGTGGCGCTAGCGACAATGATGTCCGTACCGTCATCGCTCGCGCTCGCGAAGCCTGTCTCTCGGGCGTTCGCCTTGTTTCCGACCGCCAGCCGAGCCGTTTGCGGGTCGAAGAGAACGCATCAGGCCGCCCGCATATTTGGCTGCATGAAGGTGAGCCACAGACCGCCTGGATCGTCGTTGATGTTGCGCCGCTTCATTGGTCACAGCTCACCTATCAGTTCGGGCACGAACTCGGGCACGTCTTGTGTAACAGCTGGGTGCAAGACGCCGATTTGAAACCGCCAAGCCGCTGGCTCGAGGAAGCCATGGTTGAGGCTTTCTCGATTCGCGGGCTCCGCCTTCTGGCCGATAGTTGGGAACACCGTCCGCCGTTTCCGAACAATTCCGCCTATGCCGAAAGTCTCCGCAAGTACCGCGACGATCTGGTCGCCAAATATCGATCTGGGAACGGAGATAACCCAGTCGTCGATACCGCCGACTGGTTCCATAAAACTCGTCCGTCTCTCGACGAGGCCCACGGCGTCGGCCAATCCGAAGGGCCGGCAATCGATTCCATCGCCGATTTTCTCGACAACGATCCTGACTGCGTTTGCGATATGGGCGCGATAAACCGCTGGCCAGAGCGCAGCTCCGTACCGATCGAATCATACCTTCAGCTTTGGCAAAAAAGCTGCACCGAGCTGAAATCCCCTGGCGTGTTACCAGTGCGCGTACGGCAGCTTCTCGGGGTCGCTTAAGACACCACGCTGTCTCGAAGGTGGAGACGGGATGACTCTGTGTATTGCGGCGGCGTGCCGCCACGACGGGCAATCCGCAGTGGTGACCTGTGCCGACTGGCAGGTCACTGGACCGCAGCTTGCTGCCGACGACTATTACAAGCTACGCCACTATCCCAACGCCACCATCATGATCAGTGGCGAGCTCGCTGCCGCGGATGATTTTTGTTTCGATCTGCAGGAGGCGATCAAAGATTGCAACGTGATCGCCCAAGCGGATGGGGAGTTCGAACAGCGAGTCGGACGCTACCTCGAAAGACTCCGCGGAGCCGCACGCGTCCGTAAACGCATTCGCGCGGGGCACCAGATCGCCATGAAGTACGGACTATCGCTTGATAGCTTCTACAACAACGTATCTCTAAAAATGCCGAAATGGCTATATAAAAGGATCATCGACGAGATCCAGGAAGTCCAATTGGACGTCCATACCATCGTCGTCTACTCGGGAGATCGTCAGCTCCTCATTCTGCGAACTGGTCCGCGCGGCGGCATGTTCTGGGAGCGCAATTACACGGCCATCGGTTCTGGCGCCCTGATAGCGAATACCGTTCTCTGTCAGACACCCCACGACAGCAACATGTCCTTACTGAACTGTCTGACCAGGGTCGTGACAGCAAAGGCCTCGGCAGAGCGGGATCCGTACGTCGGACGAAACACATCTCTCGGCATCATCCTCGGCGATGGCAACCGTTACGACGTCAGCAATGACGTCTGGCAATACCTCATGCAGCGCGTCAGAACGCCCGCCGTCATACCGGCTCGCGACGATGACGCGCAGATGGATCTCCTCGGCCGCCGCCTGCAAGACAGCGAAGCCGGACAGGCGCGGTACACGTCGGACCCTCACATGCAATTTTGAGGATCGAGAGCGAGATGCCGATCGATCCGCCGCCACGTTGTTAAAAACAATAACGACATGCCACGGATTGCGATTCATTCAGTTTGATCCGACAGAACTTGGAGAGCCCGCGACGCAGCTGTGAGGTATCGTAATGACCATTGAGACACCGTCTCCAGAACTCCAGACACCTCAGAACAAAAAAACGCCGGTATCGGGACAGGAGCAAGGAATAGGTGATTTAGGTACGCGCGATGCACGCACGATTGGACTGTGCATGATCGTCAAAAACGAGACGAAGATCATTCGCCGCTGCCTTGAAAGTGTACGGCCCCTTGTCGACTATATTCTTGTGGTCGATACCGGCTCGACAGACGGGACCCAACAGCTCATTCGCGACTTCTTGAGGGAGCACAAGATCGACGGCGCCGTCCTGGAAGAGCCATGGCGGGATTTTGCGCACAACCGGAGTCATTCCCTGGCCTGCCTGCGTGAAGTCCAACATGTCGATTACGCGTTTGTCATCGACGCCGACGATCAGCTTGAGCTTGATCCCGGCTTTGATGCGCAAACCTTCAAAAAGTCACTTGATCGCGATTTTTATGATGTTCGTATACGACATCGCACGATCACGCATCATCGTCCTCAACTTCTGAGCAACCGCCGACCATTTCATTTCAAGGGCGTCTTGCATGAGTACGTCGAACTTCCGCCCACCGCTTTGACGCGCGGCACTGTCGACGGACTGGCTATCCACGCGAGCACGGATGGCGCGCGGAGTCAGGACAAGCAGAAATATGAAAAGGATGCGGCAACGCTCGAAACTGCCCTGCAGACCGAGACAGACCCTTTTTTGATCTCTCGTTACACCTTCTATCTTGCCCAAAGCTACCGCGACTGCGGTGATCGTGAGCGCGCAATCGAAAATTACCTCAAGCGCGCTCAGCTCGGTCATTGGAACGAGGAGATTTACGTCAGCCTTTATGAGGCAGCCAAGCTCATGGCCGTCTTGAGCCGGCCATCCGAGCAAGTCATCGCCACATTCGGACGAGCCAACCAAATCATCCCCGGCCGCGCCGAAGCCCTTCATGGCGCCGCGCGCTACTGTCGAAACATCAGGGATTTCGACAAAGGCTACGCGCTCGCCAAAGACGGACTTGCAATCGCGAAGCCCGCCGGCGGACTATTCATCGAAACATGGATCTACGATTATGGACTGCTCGATGAGTTTGCGGTCAACGCTTACTGGATCGGGCTGGTCGACGATTGTCTTCATGCGTGCGAGCGGCTGCTCATCGAAAAGAAGATGCCGCAAGACATGGTCCCACGCGTCGAGGCGAACGCTCAGTTCGCCCGGCAACGGATCAAACCAGCGGCCTCCAGAACTGCAATCACCTTCGATTCCGTTCCGGACGCGAGCGCTGCTCGGCTACCTCGCGTGCTACTCGCAATTCTCGCAAAACAGAAGGAGCGCGTTCTGCCATTTTATCTAACGTGCATCGACGCGCTTGACTACCCGAAAGACCAGATCGTTCTGTATGTCCGCACCAACAATAATAGCGATGCCACCACGGCGATTTTGCAGAGCTGGCTGGAACGGGTCGCTCATCAATATGCGAAGGTGGAATTTGACTCGTCGAATGTCGCCGACCGGGTCGAGCAATTTGACGTTCACGAGTGGAATACAATTCGATTTCGAGTACTCGCAAAGATTCGTAGGGAGAGCATGCAGTCGGCGCTGCGCAACGACTGCGACTTCTATTTTGTCGTCGACACGGATAATTTCGTCCAGCCTCACACGCTAAAATCACTGATCAATTCGCAGCTACCGATCGTGGCTCCCTTGCTGCGACATGAAAATCAAGACGACCGATATTCGAACTTTCACGAGAAAGTTGATGCGCGCGGCTACTTTCTCGATAGCGAGCCGTACGACTGGCTGTTGTATCAGCGCGTGAAAGGCCTATGTCAGGTCCCGGTCGTCCATTGCACGTATCTCGTGCGCAGCGATGCAATTCCACATCTCTCATATTCGGACAATACCAACCGGCACGAATACGTCATCTTCTCGGAGAGCGCTCGCCAACGCGAGGTGCTGCAGTATCTCGATAACCGCGATGTCTACGGGTATTTGACGCTGGATGAGACACCAGAGACATCAGTCCGGTTGATCGGCTCACAAGTATCGCGGGCCGCGAGGAGGGCGGATTTCCGAGCCGCCACGGCAACGCCCAGGCAAGGATTGCCCCAACACGGACGAGCGCCGATCTTCATCCACTCAAGCTGGCGTACGTCCAGCACCTGGTTCTGGTCAAAATTCCGCCAACTGCCGTCAACGTTGGCGTTTTTCGAGCCCTTCAATCAGTTCCTGGATACGATTACCGTCGAACAGGCCTTGGAGTTCAATCATCAAATCTGGAGCTCTCGGCACTCTCCGACCGAACCTTACTGCTTCGAGTATCTTCCCCTGATCCGTCGAAGTGGCGGCGTTCGGCTTTTCAAGGGCGACTTTCCCTTCGACTGGTTCATTCCGGACGGCGGACTACGGGGAAAGCTGAGGCGTGAGGAAATTCGGTATGTTGCGCTGCTCTTGCGAGAAGCGCAGCACAGGGGCAGAGTTCCGATCCTGGGCTGCTGCCGATCTCTCGGCCGCATGGCTGCCCTCAAAGAGGTCTTTGGTGGGCTGAATATCTTTCTGGCTCGCAACCTCTGGCGGCATTGGATGTCCTATGTCGCACTGAGAGAAACCGGCGATCCCTTCTTCTATGACACGGTGCCACTTCTGGTGAACCGGCTGGACGACCCATTCCTGACCTACCTGGCCAGTTATTACCTGGACCGCGTGGCGACTCCGCCAGACGAGGCCTGCGTGTCTCAAGCGGTCGGCACACCTCGTGGCCAGGAGTTGCTGGCAACGCTTCCGGAGGCTGACATGTTCGGCATGTTCATGGGGCTGCATATCTACCTGTATTTGAACGCAGAGATGTCCGCAGACGTGACGGTGGACACAACTCGAATGGCTCGCGACAAAAAGTACCGTAGCGCGATAGAGGATGAGATTCGCCAAAGAACACATTTGCCGATTTCGTTCGGGGATTCGAGAGATCAAGGGACGCACTCCGATCGTGATTGGGACCAGATCGATTGGGACGCCATTCGGGACCATGCCGATAAAGCGATCCATGCCCTGAGGCCGATCGGAGATGCCCCGGCGCTGGCGCGCTGGGCCAAGAGCCGGATCAATGACGCCTTTGTCGAGTCGAAGATGCAAGAGAGGGCTGCCGTGGGCTCCTGTCAGCGATCGGCCTGACGCGGCAGCGTCATCGCACCTAAGACGAAGGCAAACGGAGCCTGCTTGCTATGACAAACACCTCCGACTCGATCATCGAACGCCGGCAGCATTTCGCCTGGGCGTTACCCGTTGCAACATCATTGCAACGCGTAAGCTTTCTGCAGATTGGGCGATCAAGCGCCAACTGGCGTCATAAGGACCGCACACTGGCAGGAGGCTCCGCCGAGTTGGGCCCGTTGTGGATTCGGAATGCTGTAATCGTGTATGGGGTTCGTCGAAGGCCCGTTAAGAGCGTCGCGATATATTCAGCATTAGTTCTGCGCCGATCCGGTCCTGTTCACAGAGAGCCCAGCTTTCAAGCCCCTCGCCCGCGACGGTTTGCTCGGATAGGGAGCGGGGCAGCACTAGCCCCATCTGCATCGCTTTTGTTTTGAAACGACGCTGACAGTTTCGGTTTGAACCGAAGCGGCCCTCCGCCTTCTCATGAAGATAGTCGAGCACTTTTTGCCGTGCTTCTGGCGGCAGCTCCGGTGAGTTCAGCATTTTGAGGAGCACGCGAACCGTTAGGCCCGAGTGCTTATGCGTCGGCCGCAGGATCGTCCAAGCAGTACTGCGTGGCACATTGAGTATTCTTGCCTGCTGATCAACGGTGCAATGGCCATGACGGCTCAGGACCTCGCTGATCTCCAGTATTCTGCTCTGCTGTTCTCTAAGTTGGACGCTCTTCGAGAATGGCTTGGGCACGCCATTTGTCATGGCCATACTCCTACAATCCCGGTTGCCAATCGAATGTCGCCACCCACCAAAGGATGAGCGTCCAACTCCATGCAATCAGTTTTGTTCAAAGGAACCGCAAATATTTTTGAGAACATCACACTCGATATTACGTGGCCAATTTTCGCCACATCTTATCCAAGGTGCGCGGCCCGAACGGGCTACCCCTCACGGGCGTTCGGCCGATGCACGGGCGTGTCGACCGGCGGCAATGCTGAAGTTCCGCATCGGTGTGGAGATCAACACGTGATCGGCCAGTGCCAGCCGGACCGCGATGCGCTCGGCCGCTGCAAAACCGGCATCCCTATGGCAGCCGCCTCTCCAGCGTCTGCGGCATCCACAATGATGCCGTCGATCAGTTCTTCATCATGATCCGCAATCGACCTCGAAGTAGTCATGATTCCCAATTCGTGCATCAGCTTGGCGGTCGGCCGCTTGACGGCCTTGCCGCGAACAATCGGCGAGATGGCCACCGACGGCACGCGGCGGTCGCTCACCTTCCGCCTGAAATCGCGGATGGCGAGGATAGGATTCGGGACATGGTGGTGCTCCTGACGGAAATAACCAGAAGCCCAACGAATGGACGCCACAGACGGCTTTCAACCGATTCCGTTGAAAGGGCGGCAGCAATGCGATTAGTTACCGCCAGTTCGGAAGCGGCCGAGCGTCTTTGCCGACGTCTATGGCTTCGGGGTTTACATCGTGATCAGCTTTGCCATCTTACGAAGGTTCTGGCGGTAGCGGCGCTTTAAAGGTGTGAGGTGGCACGCAGAGCAGGCGCGGTGATGTGGTCCAGTTGCGCCATGTCTTCGGCCGAAAGTTTCCAGCCGACCGCCTCGACATTCTGCTTGAGTTGCTCGGGCGAACTTGCGCCAGCGATGACACACGACACGGTGGGACGCATCAGTAGCCAGGAAATGGCCAGCTCCAAAAGGGTTCGCTGGCGCTCGCGGCAAAAATCTTGCAGGGCGCCGTACATCGTCCGATTTGGCTCCGCCAAAAAACGCTCGGTCATCGCTTTCGGCCATTGCGTGAAGCGCGTGCCTTCCGGCAGTGGTGCGTGGAGATCGTATTTTCCCGTGAGCATGCCGCCCGCCAGCGGAAAGTAAGGAAGCATGCCGAGCCCGAGCCTCTGCATGGCAGGAATGAGCTCCGGATCGACATATCGAACCAGAAGGCTGAATTCGTCCTGACAGGAGATGAAGTGCTGGGCCCCCAAAGCCTCAGCCACGCGAACGGCGTCGACCACTTGCCAGGCCGCGTAGTTCGAGCAGCCGACGTAGCGCACCTTGCCCTGCCGAATGAGGTCATCAAGCGCCCGCACCGTCTCATCGATCGGTGTCAGCGGGTCCGGCCGGTGCATCTGATAGAGGTCGATGTAGTCGGTGCGGAGATCGCGCAGGCTGGTCTCGACGGCCTGCATGATATAGTGGCGGGATCCTCCGCCCTGAACGCCGCCCCTGGTAGGCATCGCGCCAGCTGCGCGCTTGCGCGGGCTGCCGAACTTTGTCGCGATGACGACGTCGTGGCGGCGGTTGCCCAATGCCTCGGCCAGATATTGCTCCGACATCCCGCTCTTGCCGAGGGGATAGACGTCGGCCGTGTCGAAGAAGGTGATGCCGAGATCCAGCGCCGCGTGCACGACTCGCATCGAGGCGTCATGGTCGAGACGGCCCGCCAGATTGTTGCACCCCAGTCCCATCGCCGACACGCGAAGGCCCGATTGGCCGATGTTACGCGTTTCCATGCATTCCTCCTCTATCCGCCTTTTATCCCGGTAATTTAACTTACCAACTGGTTGGTATTCTACTGATAGTCTGTATACTACCGCAGATAACGAGACAATTCCCAAGGGCGGAAACTATGAAGGCGGCTCTATTTAACCCAATACGGTATGGCGGTCCCTCCCCGGCCGGGTGGCCGGTGGCGCCGAGCGTCTATGACCTGGAGACGGGACAGCGTTCGATCCTCAACGGGCTGGAAAACCTTCGACTTGCCGATGAGCTCGGCTTCGACTGGGTGACCGTTGCAGAGCATCATTATGCAGGTTTTTCCCTGACCCCCAACCCGATGGTGCTGGCTGGCGCGCTGACCCAAGTGGTGAAGCGGGCGAAGATCGCGCTGATGGGGCCAACGGTACCGATCCTCAACCCGATCCGGGTGGCGGAAGAGTACGCTATGCTGGACAACCTCACGGGTGGCCGGGTCGTCGCCGGTCTGCTGCGCGGCACCCCCAACGAATATGTCACCTACAACATCAACCCGTCCGAATCGCGCGATCGCTTCGAGGAAGCGCTTGCGTTGATCCGCCGAGCCTGGACAGAGCCCGAGCCATTCGGCTGGCAGGGCCGGTTCTATCAATATCGCTCCATCGCGGTTTGGCCGCGTGTCGTGCAGTCTCCTTACCCGGCTCTCTTCATGTCCGGTTCAAGTCCCGAGTCGGGCGCCATGGCGGCGCGCAACCGTCTCGGTTTGGGGCTTGCCTTCACGACCGTGCCGCTGGCATCGGCGGCGGCGAAATTCTATCGGGAAGAGGCCAACAAGCTCGGCTGGCAACCCAACGCCGACCAGGTGCTTTATCGGATGGGTTTCCATGTTGCCGAGACCGACGAGCAAGCGATGGCCGACATGGTCGAGTCGGGCGCGGCCAAGCCTCATGTGGGCCTCACCATGGCCAACAAGGCGATCCTCGCCGGCGCCATGTCCTCGGGCTATTTCGGCCAAGCGGCGGAGCAACAGAAAGAACGCGTCGCGCCGCGCGATGCCACCCAGCGCATCGAGCAAGGCCAGATCCTGCTTGGCAGTCCGGAAACCGTCTGGAAGCAGATCTGCCGCATTCGAGATGAAGTGGGCGCCGGTATTCTCGACCTCTTTCCAACTGTCCCTATTGCCGACCGCACCAGGCGCTCCATCGAGTTGTTCGGCGCCAAGCTGCTGCCGCGCCTGCACGAGAATTGAGGAGCACACCTATGGCCGAACCAAGCACAGCCCCCTCCTTCGCCGAACGCAAGGTGGAGGCCGACGGTTTCTCGATCCGCTACCTGGAAGCCGGTACCCAAGCCAACGGCGATGCCCCGATCATTTGCGTGCACGGCGCCGGCGGTTTGCGCCTGTCGCCGATGCACGCATTGCTGGCGCGAACCCATCGCGTCATCGCGCTGGAAATACCCGGCTTCGGCACGTCACCTGCCAATGAGCGCAGCCGCGATATGGCCGAGCTCGCAGGCACGCTTTGTGCCGCCGTCGCCGCCCTCGGCATCAACGCCTACAACCTGATGGGCACTTCCTTCGGCGGCAAACTGTCGACGTTCATGGCCTTGCAGGACGGAGAAAAGCTGCAATCCCTTATCCTGCTCTCGCCCGCGGTGTTTCGGCCTGCCGAGCGTCCGCCGATGGGCACGCCGGAGGAGCGACGCAAGGTGATGCACGCCCATCCGGAGCGCTTCCCTATCGCTGCCGGCAATCCCGAGGTGGATTCAAAGCAGGAAATCCTGGTGCGCCGGCTGATCGGCCCGCCGCGCGATCCCGCGCTCGAGGAGAAGCTGCCGAACCTATCCGTGCCGACCCTTGTGGTGTTCGGGACCGAGGACCGGCTCACCCCGCCGGAGATGGCGCGCTTCTACCGGCAGAACTACGGCAACGCGCATCTCGTACTGATTTACGACGCAGCCCACCTGGTCGACCTGGACCGCCCCGAAGCCGTCGCTGAAGTCGTCGGCGACTTCGTCGCGCGCAAGGAGCGCTTCCTTGTCAGCGAGCAGAGTGGGGTCATTCATCCGTAGGCCACCGCTGCCGGCGGCACATCGACGGTAAGGAGCGAACCGGGCTGCAAAAAGGGCCGCTTGCGGCCCGGAAATATCAATCAAGAATAATAAAGAAGACGGAGGGGGAAATGACGGCCAGACAGGAGATCGATGTCTCCACGCTGATCGAGCATCGGCCCGTGACAGGCTTCCAGTGGCGCACCCTGTTCGTCTGCCTCTCTGTCCTGTTCATGGATGGCTACGATGCCCAGGCGATAGGCTATGTAGCGCCTGCGCTGGTACAGACCTGGCATCTGGACAAGGCCGCTCTGGCGCCCGTCTTCGCGCTTGGCCTCGTCGGAATGATGCTTGGCGGACTGTTCTTCGGCCCCCTCGCCGATCGGTTTGGACGCAAGCGCTTCATTGTGATTTGCACCGCCCTGTTCGGCGTCTTTTCCCTCCTCACCGCCATCACGGAAACACTCGGGCAGCTCATGGCGCTGCGCCTTCTCACCGGCCTCGGTCTTGGCGGCGCGATGCCCAACGTGGTGGCGCTTGCCGTCGAATATTTTCCGAAGCGGCGACGCGCGAGTGCCGTCACAATGGTCTTTGTCGGCTTTACCATTGGCGCGGCGATCGGCGGTTTCGCGATCGCAGGGCTGCTGCGCAGCTACGGCTGGCCGGTCGTCTTTGTGATCGGCGGCATCATCCCGCTGATCCTGGTCCCCTTGATATTGGTGATGCTGCCGGAGTCGCTGGCCTTTCTCATCATGAAAGGAAGGCCGCAGACGGAGATTGTTCGTCCCCTGCTGCAGCTCGCGCCCGATCTCAAGATCGTGGGCGAACCGCATTTCATCGTGCGCGAGGAGACAGGCCGTGGCGTTCCGATCAAGCATCTCTTCACCCATGGCCGCGCCATGCCGACGGTGCTGCTCTGGGTGCTGTTTTTCCTGGCTCTGCTGATCACCTACCTGCTGGCGAGCTGGACTCCGATCGCGTTCGCCAGCGCAGGCGTGCCGGTGAGCCTTGCCGTCTCCGCGACCGGCATGTGGCAGACGGGCTCCATCGTCGGAACCCTTTGCGTCGGCCAGCTCATGGACCGCTTCGAGCCATTCCGGGTGCTGGCCGTCGGCTTCCTGATTTCCGCCTGCGCGGTGACACTGATGACAGAGGTCAACGGCGCCATGACCGCGCCTGTGGTGCTTGGCATCATGCTGTTCTGCGGCATCTGCACCGGTATCGGCGGGTTGCAGGGGACCAACGCGCTGGCCGGCTGGTATTACCCGGCTTTCATCCGCTCAACGGGACTCGGCTGGGCGATCGGCATGGGACGCCTCGGCTCGATCGCCGGATCGCTTCTGGGCGGGCTCTTCCTCACCCTGCAGTGGCAGCCGCGCAGCATCTTCTACGCCGCCTCGACCGCGCAGGTCCTGGGCGCGGTGGTTGTCCTGGCCATACGCTTTTTCGATCAGCGGAGGCAGCAAATGGCCTCAGTGCCGGACACATGATCCGCCTGCCGGCCGTGAAGGGCTTCAGTCGCCGGCAGCGATGCTGCCGAGAACGCTCTGCACGATATGGTCGCGGCGCCGCTTGACCGCGGCCGGGGCCGAAAGGTCGGCGCCGATCACCGCGGAGACCGTATAGATGTTCGTGAAGTAAAATAGGCACATCGAAAAAATATCGAGAAACAACTGGCTTGCGTCGATCTTGCCCCGGAAGACCTGCGCCGCCTCGCCGTCCTTCAGAATTTGAGCAACGTGCTCGACCATCGGCTTGGAGGATTGGTACGGCAGATCGGTACCTTTAAGGTGCTGTCCCCGATAGCGGTTCTCCTCGACGATCAGGGAGATGACCTCCGGATGCGAGCCGATCCGGTCGAAGAGATGGACAATCACGTTTCGCAGCTGCTTCTCCGGCGAGCCGGCAGGGACCTTGCGCACATATTCAAGGTTGTTTGCCAGGATATCTTCATAGCTCGAAAGAAGTGCCGCCTTGAACAGTTCGTCCTTGCTGTTGAAGTAGTAATAAATGACTTGCTTGCTGGTGCCGGCGGCGCGCGCGATCTCATCAACCCGCGCGCCGGCCAAGCCCAGGGTCGCGAATTCCTGCCGCGCCGCGGACAGGACCGCAGCGCGCGTGCGATCAGCGTTACGTTGACCCGCGCCGCCCTTCGATTGCGTCAGGCCGATAGTCCCTTGAAGCTTTGCTTTCGCTTTCGCCGGCGGCATGCCGCTTATGCCTCGCCTCTTGCCCCGATTCGCAGCCTTTCCTTGCCCTGAAGCATCGCGGAAATAAAGCTCTCAAGCAACAAGGTGAGCGTGGACGACCTGCTGGTCCAAGCGAGGTCGAGTCGGTCAGAACTGCGTCACCAAGCAGCCGACGCGCCAAGGAAAAGGCGGGAAATTCGAGCGACCGCGTTGGTCAGGCCGCCTGTCTTATGGCGCAGTCTTGAAACGATTTAGACCTGACCTCGACAGATTGCCCGCCCGGTAGAGGCTCCCGGTAGCCGTGGTCACATAGAGGCTGTCGAGGTCGGGCCCCGCGAACGCGCATCGTACCGGCAGATCGTCCGGAAAGTCGTGCGACTCCAGCACGGCTCCGGTGGGCGAGAACACGTAGATGCGTGGACCGGGGCCGCATTTGCGCGAACCGGCACAGGCGACAATATTGCCATCGGCATCGAGACACATGCCCTCTATTCCTCGTTGGACGCCGCGGTGGTCTGTCGAGAAGGTATGCAGCACGGTGTGCTGGCCGACCTCCGCATCGCCCTGGATCGGATAGGCGCGCAATTCGCTGCGGCGCCCATCCGGACCGCCCGCCTCGGCAACGAACAATGTTTTCTCATCGGCCGACAGCGCCACCGAACGAGGCGCAACGGTGTCATAGGTCACACGACGAAGGAACCAGGTGTGATTGCGTGCGCGGGCGGCAATCAGCACCGAGGCATGGTCAAGCGTCGAATAAATCTGCGGTCCGAGTGCCAGCACCGGGCTATGCGGGTCCGCGAACCAGATGCGCCCCGCCCTGTCGACGACGAGATCGCGGGGAAAGTTATGCAGCCGGCCGTCGAGCCTCGTCGCCGTAACAACGGTGGAGCCGTCCCGTAGATATTCAACGACGCGGCGGCTGCCTTCCTGACAACCGTACAGTTCGCCGCCCGGGCCGAGCGCTATGCCGCTGATGCGTGGTGCATAGCGACGAAAATCTTCGACGTTTTTCGATGCGGTCATGAAACGCAGGATGCGCCCCTCTGTCTCCGCGCAGAAAAGCACGTCACTGCCGGTCCAGGCGACGCCGCACAGGGCGCCCTGATAGGGACCGGCCACACGCTCGAAGGTCCACGCAGCCATGTCACCACACCTCGATGCCGGAAACCAACGCGTGCGTCCGGTACACGCTATGGAAGGTCGTGATAAAGAGTGTGCGCCAGTCGTCTCCGCCCCACGCCATGTTGGTGCACTCTTCCGGGACCTTTATTCGAGCGAGCAGCTTGCCGCCGGGCGATACCACGTGCACGCCAAGCGGACCGGTGGAGTAGACGTTGCCCTGCGTGTCGACCTTGAGGCCGTCGGCATGGCCTGGCTCGTGGCCGTGCAGCTTGTAGAACTGGCGGCCGTTGCGCACGCCGCCATCGGCCTGCACCTCGTAGACCCAGATGTCTTTCTGCCAGGTATCGCTTACGTAGAGGAGACTCTCGTCGGGCGAGAAGGCGAGGCCGTTCGGGAAGGCCAGATCGCGTATGACAAGCTGTGGCTCGCCGCCATCCGCCGGGATGCGGTAGACGCCCGAAAAATCCAGGTAACGCTGAAGGTCCTCGCCGTCCATGGCGGGGATAAACAAGCCCCCATCGCTATCGGTGAAGTAAATCGAGTTGTCCGAGCGCATGATCACATCGTTGGGCGTGTTGAGCTTACGCCCCTCGAAGTGCGAGGCCAGGGTAACGAGCGAGCCGTCGTGCTCGAACCGCCAGACCGTTCGGGAGGACCAGCCGGCAACGATCACCCGGCCTTCACGATCAAGCGTAGCGCCGTTCGCGTGACCGGTGGGCGAGACGACTATCTCGACACCGAGGCCCGGAGTCCATCTGCACAGCTTGCCGGCGATGTTGTCGACGAAGTAGAGACACTGCCGCCGCTTATCCCAGACCGGACCTTCACCGAACTCCAGGCCGGTGACGATCCGCGCAAGTGTCGCGTCCGGGGCGAACACCTTGCCTATTGCTGCATCGTGAATCTCGATATCCATAAGCCGGTTCCTCGGTCTGCGCCGGCCTTGGGGACCGTCGCCGCGGGGTGAATGATAGTGGGCCTGTCGGCGATCTCGTGGACGCGCGTGCGTGCCACTCCCTTGAGTGCGAAGTTGCTGTGAGTGCTAGTCGGCTGTCGCCCCGGATATCTTGACGGCCTCGGCCCACCGCGGAATGTCCCTGGCAATGAATGCCCCGAAATCCTCCGGCTTGCTGGCCTCCAAATCGAACCCCTGGCGAACCAGCATGGTCGTCATCTCCTGGCTTTTCAGGCTATCGACGATCTGTTTGTTGAGCTTCTCGACTACCGGCTTCGGGGTGCCCGCGGACGCCAGCAAGCCCATCCACCCCACAGCTTCGAAACCGGCAACGCCGGCCTCCGCGATCGTGGGGACGTCCGGCAACACTTTGGAGCGCGAGGCACTCGTCACGGCAAGCGGCCGCATGGCGCCCGAAGCGATGTAGGGTAGCACGTCGGATATGTTGGTAGACACCATGTCCACGTCCTTGGTCAGAAGCGCCATCAACGCTGGCGCCGCCCCCTTGTAAGGAACATGCGTGACCTCCATTCCCGAATGTTTCTTGAAAAGCTCGAAGGCCAAGTGCGGGAATGTACCGGTGCCGGGAGACGAATAGTTCAGCTTGCCGGGCTTGCCTTTGGCCAGCGCGATCAGTTCTTCGAGATTGTGCACTGGCAGGTCGGAGCGCACCACGACGACGTTCGGCACGTCGAACATCAGCACGACCGGCACCAGGTCCTTCTGAGTGTCGTATTGCAGGTCCTTATGGAGGCTCGGGTTGATGGTGAGGTTGGCCGTCGTCATGAGGAGCGTGTAGCCGTCACCCGGCGACTTCGCCACGACAGTTGCGGCAATGATGCCGCCGGCGCCTGGCTTAGCATCGACGATCACCGGCTGCCCCCACGCCTTGCTCATCTTCTCGCCGAGCATTCGCGCAATGACGTCAATGGCACCACCAGGCGCGAAAGGTACGACGATGCGGATCGGCCTGACCGGATAATCCTGCGCCAATGCCCTCGGGCCACCCAACGTCAGGACGAAAGCTGTAACGAGCAAAAGTAGCGATGATTTCATCGAGACCTCGCTTCGCTCTGTCGATGCAAAGCCACGACCGCCGCGCGGCCGAGGCCTGGATGGCAACCGATCAGGGCCGAAAATCCGGGAGACGTGGTACGGCGCGCAACGCCAGTTGCAAAAGCAGCAGAACAACTTTGGAATACGGCGCGACGCAGCGACAGCTGCCACGCACACGCGCGCATGTCCCGCGCACGCTCCGGCGCCCATGCTTCCTCCTTGGTCGAACGACTTTTCGTCGATTACCTCAAGCTTATTGGGCAACCGGGGCTAGTGTCAATCAACCAGTTGGTATGTTTTTTCCGTCCGCGCTGATCGACGAGCGGCGAGCCGGACGACTACTTGATCGGCGGCTTCGGCAGGACCATGTCCCCCTCTTCCATGACGTAGGTGTAGTCGAGTGAATACCATGCACCCTTGACATCCTTGGCCGTTGGATGCGGCGCCTCGTGCCTGACGAAATCCCCGAGCGTCGCCCGCGTTACGCCGAACTGGGGATCATCATCAATATGAGGATCGGCCGAATTGTACACTTGGGAGATGAGAACTTTGAAACCCGCCTTTGCTATGAGCGCGTGCAGGTGAGCCGGCCGGAACGGATACCGTTCTTGAGCGCGCAGCAAACGTCCAACCACGCCGTCTGTCGGAATCGGGTAGCCCGCCATCATGGCTGAACGAAACCAAAAGCGCCCATCCGCATCAGTGGTCAGTTTGCCGCGTAGATTCATGTCGGCCTGGCTCGCATCCTCATTCTCATAAAAGCCAACCGGCGAAGCATGCCAAACATCGACTTCGGCGCCGGCAACGGGATTTCCGGCCCGGTCAATCACCCGCGCATTGACGAAGAGCGGATCGCCAGTCGTTCCAGAGCGGATGAGTGAGCCTCCATTCTCCACCCGCGGCGAATGCAACCTCCAGAACGGGCCGAGAAGGTTCTGCGAAGTCTGACCGCGTCCTTGGTCACCATTATTCAGCAAACACACTAGCTGAGAGATTCCCAACGAGCCTGCCATAACGACAAATTCCTGATGAGTATCCGTACAAAGATGACCCATCTCCGCCAGAATCGCTGTTGCCGCTCGAAATTCGACCTCGGTCAATCGTGTTTCGATTACGAAATCATGCAGATGCTGCACCAACGCGGTCATTATCTCGCGCAAGCGCGGGTCCGGTGTCTTCGACATGGCCTCGAGCACGGCGGGTGTGACATCTTGATAGGTCGTGATCATCATGGCTCTCTAATTTGGAAGGGGTCTGCGCAGAAGACTCTCCGAGCGAGCAACTTGCGTATGCGTGACCGGGACAACTAGGTCAATTGCGGCCGCGCGTCCATTCGAACCAAACTCACCGTTGACAGGACCGAGCAAGCGGATACGATTCCGAATATCATAATAAATTACGATAAGCGTAATATGAGGGAACGTGCCGATGCTGAGAAGGCCGATGGTCATTGCCGGGTGTGCGACATCGCTTGTGTTGGCCGGACTGGCACCCCGGGCATGACCAATGTCCCGGAATTACCCATGAACGCCGTCGCCAAGCCAGCCGATCCACGAAATGTGGCGTTAGGCGCGTCGTTAAAGAACGACATTGGTGACCGTCGCTTAGGAGCTGGAAATGTCTACATACACACTCGTGGTCAATGACAAGACGGCAGAGATCAATGCTGCCGACGACACCCCTCTCTTCTACGTTTTAACGAACGCGCTCCGCCTGAAAGGGCCGCGGTTCGGCTGTGGTTTAGCCCAATGCGGCTCTTGTTCAGTCCTCGTCGACGGTGTCGAAACGAGATCCTGCGTGACGCCAGTTAGCGACGTGCAAGGAAAGTCGATCACGACTCTCGAAGGCCTGGCTGCGCGGTACGCACGCGAAAAGGGTCTGCCGCAAACGCCGGAGCTTCATCCACTGCAACAAGCCTTCATTGATGAGCGATCCGCGCAGTGCGGACACTGCTACAACGGAATGATCGTCAAAGGCTCAGAACTCCTGTCTCGCAATGCGAATCCTGATGAAGCGGAAATTCGCCGAGAAATGAACGGTCATCTATGCCGTTGCGGCACCTACCCGCGAGTGATCAAGGCAATTCAACGTGCGGCGCGCGAGATGCGCTCAATGGGCAAGCAGGACTGATCATTATGAACCAACACACCGCGCTTTCCCGTCGCAGCTTTGTCGTCGGCGGCGGATCTCTGTTCGTCTATTTTGCGTTACCCAAAACGCAGGCTGCAGCTGAGATCGCAAGGGGAAGCTTCCCGCCCTATGTGGTCGGCCCCTCCGCTGAAAACACAGAGCTGGATTCATGGATGGTCATCAATGACGATAATACGGCCACTTTCAACTTTGGCCGAACTGAATTCGGTCAGGGAACGTTGACCGGGATGCTGCAAATCGCCGCCGAAGAATTGGATCTGGACATGAACCAGGTCTCTGCAGCGAACCTCGATACTGCGGTGACGCGGGACCAGGGAATGCAGGTTTCGAGCTCCAGCATCGAAGGTGCCGCGCCTAGCCTCCGGGCTGCCGCAGCAGAGGCTCGCCAGGCGCTGATGGCAATGGCCGCCGAGCGCCTGAAAGTCTCTCCATCGAGCCTCCGCGTCTCGGCCGGTATTGTCACAACAGTGGAACGCTCCGGCCCTTCAATCTCATACGGCGACCTCGTCAAAGGCACAAAGTTCTCAATAAAAGTGACAGGCACGGCCCCGCTTAAGCCAGTGGCGGACTACAAACTGGTGGGGACCCCCGCGGCCCGCGTGGACACGCCGGCCAAAATGAAGGGGACCTACGAATATCTTCAACATATCCGGGTCCCCAATATGCTGCACGGTCGAGTGGTGCGGCCTGCGGGGCAAGGCGCCCTGGCAGCTGATCTCAAAGTCAAGTCGATTGATAAGGCATCGATCGCGGACCTCAATGGCGTTCAAGTCGTCCAGACGGGATCGTTCATCGGCGTTGTCGCTGAAGACGAATGGATTGCAGTCAAAGCCGCCACTCAGCTCAAGGTCGAATGGGATATACCTGCAGCGCTCGCTGGCTGCAGCCATAACCACGACAAGATGCGGGCTGCGAAAACCGACGACAGAACCCTTGTCGATACAGGAGATGTCGATAAAGCGATCGCTCAAGGCCTCCACTCGGTATCGTGGACATTCAAAGGTCCGTATGAATCACACGCTCCGTTCGCACCAAATTGCGCTCTCGCAGACGTCCGTGCTGACTCTGCCGATGTATATTGCGCGACGCAGAGTTTGTTTGCGCTACGTGGCTCCCTTGCTCGCTGCCTGAAAATGAAGCCTGAGCAAGTACGCGTAAGATATTTTGAGTCGTCCGGTACGTTTGGGCACAGCTGCTACAACGATGTCGCGCAGGCCGCTGCGCTTCTTTCGCAAGCTGTCGGAAAGCCCGTCAGAGTACAATTCTCCAGGGCAAACGAACTGGGATGGGACAATTACGGCCCGGCCCATCTGGCCGATATTAGAGCTGCTGCGGATGCAAACGGCCAAATCGTGGCTTTCGAATATCAGGGATGGCAGCACGGTTGGAACTTCACTATCGAATCAACCGAGCGCCTGGCCTTTGACGCCAAGATCGAGCGGCCGCAGCCCTCTCCTGCGTCTCAAGTCAACAAACAGACTGCGGGTGGGGTCTACGACATTCCGAATTGGCGTGTGGTGAGCCATAATGTCAACGCCCTTGAGGGCTATCTGAAGGGATCGTTCCTGCGTTCCCCTCTCGACATATCGATTTCTTTCGGCACTGAGCAAGTCATCGACGAGCTTGCCTATCGTACAAAAATTGACCCGATCGAATTTCGAAGGCGAAATATCTCAAACCCCCGTTGGCTCGGAGTTCTGGAGGCGGTCCGAACCGCGTCCAAGTGGTCGCCCCACGTGGCCGCGGAGAAAAAAAGCGGAGACATTGTCAGAGGGGTCGGAGTCGGAATCGGCACCCATTTCAGCTCCTACGGAGCTGCTGTTGCCGAAGTCGAGGTCAATAAAAAGTCTGGCGTGGTCCGTGTGATCAGCCTTGTTGGTGCACTCGACCCCGGCCTCGCCATCAACCCGGCATCTGTCGAGCAGCAGATCGAAAGCCAGCTTATACATGCCGCGAGCCGGATGCTGCACGAGGAAGTGACCTTCGACGAAAAGGGCGTCACCAGCCTCGATTGGGAGCGCTATCCGATATTGAGGTTCGAAGAAGCGCCATTAGTGACACCTGTCGTCGTGTCTCGTCCGGACCAGCCTTCGACGGGAGCGGGTGAGGAAACAATGGCAGCGGCAGCAGCGGCTATCGCGAATGCGTTTTTCGACGCAACGGGGGTTCGTATGCATGAGCGCCCGATGCGTCCCGAGCGTGTTCTTGCGGCCCTGCGGGCTGGCTAGATCATGATGCGGTTGGAGGGAACCGCACCATGATCTAACCTCTTTGATTGAGCATGATCTTTTCGGAAAAACCGGTTTCCACTTTTCCGGATCGTGCGGTTGTGTCCGGCTCTTCTGCCGGCATCAATGCATGATGACTATTTGGCCGCCATGCGGATGGCGCCGTCAAGGCGGATCACTTCACCGTTCAACATCTGGTTCTCGACAATATGGAGAACGAGCTTCGCGAATTCCGCAGGACTTCCAAGCCGCGGAGGAAACGGCACCATCTTGCCCAGACTGTCTTGCGCCGCCTGCGGCAACGCCTTCAGCAACGGCGTTTCGAAGATGCCCGGAGCGATCGCACAGACACGAATACCTAACGGAGCGAGTTCTCGTGCCGATGGCAACGTCAAACCGATGATGCCGGATTTCGATGAAGCATAGGCTGTCTGACCGATCTGACCTTCGTAGCCGGCAACGGATGCCGTGTTCACCACCACGCCCCGCTCGCCACCATCGAGCGGATCGAGCTTCGCCGCGGCTTCGGCGAATAGTCGCAGCAGATTGAAGGTGCCGATCAGGTTGATCTCGATAGCACGGCGGTAGTCCGATAGCGGCATCGCTCCTGTTTTGGACAAAATCTTTTGCGCGGGCGCCACTCCCGCACAATTCACAAGAATACGAGGAGGTCCGAATGCCTCGACGGATTTCGCGACCGCTGCTTCCCCACTTTCTGCACTCGCGACATCACATTTGACGGCAATGCCTCCGATGTCTCCTGCGACCCGCTGCGCTCCGCCGTCATTGAAATCGAGGATGGTGACCTTTGCCCCACGGGCGGCAAGCATACGCGCTGTTGCCTCGCCCAATCCGGATGCAGCGCCAGTGACGATCGCTGATTGTCCTTCGATATTCATTTCCTGCTCCTTCGGCGGCTACGGCCTGGTAGCGGCGACGTAGTCACGCCCCTTTACAAGCCGGGTCGGCGTGTAGACCATCACAACCTCCCCGCGCTGATTTACAACGAGATTGCGCGTCGTAACCACACCGCGGCCCGGCTTACTCGCCGGACGCGAGACCAAAACTTCGCACTCGACGTGAATCGTGTCGCCGGCCATCGTCGGCCTCTCGACTTTCATGTCGAGACCGAGAAAGGCAAGGCCAACCCCTTGCACCACAGACTGCATGAGAAGCCCTTCAGCGAACGAATAGACCAATGCGCCGGGCACCAGGCGGCCATCGAACAGCGACTCATGTTTGAGATATTCGAGGTTCGTGAACAGCACCTCGGTCATACCCGTGATGCCGACGAAATTTGTGACATCAGCGTCCGTTATTGTCCGCCCGATGGTTCGGAACTGAAAGCCAACGGGCGTATCCTCCCAGCGCAGTCCCAAACCGACCGTTACCATTCCATCAGCGCTTCGCTGCATCCGAATCTCCTTAGTCCGACACCCTGATTGCCACGCTCAGGTCAAAACCCGTCCGCGGGTCTCGGGCATGATCAAGGCCATGATGAAGAACAGCCCATAAGCGAGCACCGCGAATACGGTGATAGCCAATCCTAGCGACATTCGCTCCGCGAGTAGACCAACGAGCGTTGGAAACAGCGCTCCAACGCCTCGCCCGAAATTATACGCAAAGCCCTGCCCGGAGCCTCTCAGCTTGGTCGGAAACATTTCGGTAAAGAAAGGCCCGAGGCCGGAGTAATAGGCACTGGCACAGAACCCGAGCGGAAAGCCCAAAACCAGCATGAATTGATCTGATATCGGCAGTGCCAGATAGGCGACGACGAGCACCGGGGCCGCAAGAGAAAAAAGCAGAAATAAGTTCCGCCGGCCCATACGATCGGACAACCATGCACCCGCCAGGTAGCCACAGAATGAGCCGGCTATGAGCACAATGAGATAGCCGCTCGTTCCGATCACAGACAGGTGCCGCTCAGATCTAAGGAACAGCGGCACCCAGGTCGTAATGGCGTAGTAGCCGCCCTGCGCGCCAGTACCAAGAAGCGACGTCAGAACCGTGGCCTTCAATACCGGAGCCTTGAAAATATCCCAAAACGGTGCCGGCGCGGCATCGGCCTGCCGTGAACGAGCCGAGATATCCGGTTCCGGCACAAAGCGACGGAGCGCCGCTACAAGAATGGCTGGAAACACACCGAAAGCAAACATCCAGCGCCAGGCTTCCTCCGGCGGCATCAGCAGATAGAAGACCGCCTGAATCGCGACGGCAATTCCCCAGCCGATAGCCCAGCCCGACTGCACCGAACCCACGGCGCGCCCGCGAAACTGCGGACGAATAGTCTCACCGATAAGGACGGCTCCTGCCGTCCACTCGCCGCCAAATCCAAGGCCGAGCACCGTGCGAAACACCATCAATTGCGTAAAGTTCTGCGCGAACGCGCAGAGCAGGCTAAATACCGAAAACCACAACACAGTGATTTGGAGCGTACGAACACGCCCGATACGGTCGGACAAAATGCCCGCGCCCCAGCCGCCAATTGCGGACGCGAGCAGCGTGGCTGTTACGGCAAAACCGGCAGTCGACGGCAGCACATGCCACTGGCTGATGATCGTCCCGATCACCAGCGGATAGATCATGAAATCAATTCCGTCTACCACCCAGCCGCCAAAGCACGCCCAGAATGTCCGCCGCTCTGTCGGCGTGAGGACGGCATAGAATTCGGTCAGCCCATACCCTTCATTGCCGCGACCGGCGCCTTCGACTGTTTCACTCATGAACTCCCCTTGCGGTTCGTTTTTCTATTGTCGCTGTCGAATCCGAAAACCGGATTTGTCTCGAAAGCGGTGTCCTGGTCTTAGTCTTTACTACGCATCGACGCGCCCGGATTCCTGAGATCGACGGCGGCCGCGAGCAGGCTGTTCAACTCGTGCCGCTTGATCTTTTCGGTCTCGGTCTTTGGCAAAGCGTCCGTAAGAGCGACAAAGCGCGGCAGCATGTGAAGAGGTAGCCGGCCTGTCAGGAATTGAAGTAGTTCGCCGGCAATGACGGGCTGATCCGCAACGATCGCGACGGCAACTTCCTCACCCAGTATCTCATCGGGCACCGCGAAAACAGCGCACTCCCGGATGCTGGGATGTTTCAGCACTTGCAGTTCGATCTCAGCCGGCGAAATCATTTCGCCGCCGCGCCGGATCAACTCCTTCAAACGGCCATCGAAGAACAAGAACCCGTCAGCATCGCACCAGCCGCGATCGCCGGTATGCAGCCATCCGTCCCTTAAGGTCACCGCTGTCGCCTGCGGATTGTTCCAGTATTCCTTGAAGAAGGTCACGGGATCGCTCGCACGAACAACAATCTCTCCCCGTTCGCCAACCGGGCAAGCGCCCCTCTCGCCTCTAATCGAAATTTCAACACCCTTGCGCGGCAAGCCGACGGACCCGAGACGTGTTGCATCAGCGGTATTCATGCTGACCCATCCACCGGTTTCCGTCATCCCGTAGAGCTCGCGCACCGGGATCCCGAAGCGATCCTCTACCGTGCGCCAGATTTCTGCCGGCGCTCCGCCTCCGACGCACCACCGCAGGCCATGGTCACGCTGCGGCGTCTCATAGCGCTTGACCAGAATACTCAGCACCGTTCCGACATAGGTGAAGCCGGTTGCACGATGTCGATGTGCCGCCTCAAACAATCCGCTCGCGCTGAACTTCGGAAGCAGAACGAGGGTCGCCCCAACCTCAAGCGCCGGCATGACCGCATACATTTGCGGGTTTGCATGAAATAGCGGCAGGAAAACCAGGATGCGATCGTCCCGGGTGAGCCCGAGCGATTGGGTCATGTCGACGCCGGCCATCCGGTAAGCGCCATGGGAAAGCACCGCTCCCTTCGGCAAGCCGGTGGTGCCGGACGTATATAGAATACTGTTCGGCGCATCTTTGGCTTGCGGGCGCGGAACGAAAGTCTGTCCTCCGGACGGAATGGACTCCACCGACTCATCGATGAATTCGACCGGGAGTTCGACATCAAGCTCGGCGAGCGTCGATTGCAACGCGTCATAGAGCTCCCGTTCGATCAACAGCAGAACGGCACCGCTCTGCGTTAAGGTGTAGCGCAGGCTGTCTCCTACCAGACCTGTGTTCAGCGGGACCGTGATGGCACCGATGTCGCTGAGCGCGAACCAAGCGACAAGAAAGCCGGGACGATTGCCGCATAACAGCGCGACAGTCTGCCCAGGTCGAATGCGCTCAGCCAGTTTCGCCGCATAAAGCCGAACGAGCCGGGACATCTCCCCATAGGAGATCTCGCCATGATCCGTCACGACAAATGCACGATCGGCGTGTTCGACCGCGCGCGCGTGCAATCGCTCGGTAATCATGACTTGGTACTTGCGATAGACGGGGGAACCATGTCGACAAGACGCTTCGCAATCGTGTTTTTGAGGATCTCGGAAGAACCGCCTGCGATTTCGTAAGCCTTGGCATCGCGGAGATATCGACCGAACGGTGCACTTTCCATGACCCCATACGCGCCGCAGATTTGCACCGCGCGAGAGGCAGTTTCGGTCGCCACCCGGCTTGCCATAAGCTTTGCTTCGCTGGAAAAGCGCGCAATTTGATCGTGCCTGTCGAGTGCGCTGGCGGCCTCATAGGTCAGGAGCCGCGCGGCATCGATCTCAGTGAGCATTTCGGCGAAGTACCACTGGATCCCTTGCAGGCTGAGCACAGGCTGATCAAATACCACGCGCTTCTCGGCGAAACGCAACGCGCCGTCAAAAGCCGCACGTGCGATGCCGACGGAAATGGCAGCCGCCATCGTTCGCGAGAAATCGAGCGTCGTGACCGCCTGACGCACCCCCTTGCCCTCAGTTCCAATCATGTGGTCGAACGGGACAGCCACGTCCTCCAGCACGAGATCGACGTGTGGCCCATTGCGCAAACCGAACGTACTTGCGTTAGGGCCTTTGAAGGTAGAAACGCCCGGAAATCCCCTTCGGACAAAGAAGGTGGAAACGCCCCGCTCCGTCTCGGCCAGGATGACATATGCCTCGGCCGCGGAACCGGACGTGATGAATGATTTCCGTCCGTTTAGGATCCATTGATCCCCTCGACGGACGGCTTTTGTGTCGAGACTTCGGATGTCGCTGCCGTGGTTTGCTTCGGTCAGGGCATAGGAGGTAATCAGACCCTGCCGAAATTCCGGAAGAACCGCCGCCTTCAGGCTATCGCTCGCGAACATGCACAAAATAGTCTGCGCTTGAAGGATCGTGATAAGACTGATGCCGACGGCTGCGCTGGCATAAGAAGCCTCTTCGAAGACGGCGGCGCAATGAGCGAAACTCGCATCTTCCCCTCCATAGACGGAAGGAAGCGTCAGACTGGCATAGCCAAGCCTCGCGAGCGCTTTGATAGCCTCTGTGGGATAGACGTCTTCGTGATCGATCTGGTCCGCCTGAGGCGCGACGTGCTTGGCGACCGCATCGCGAAGACCGGTCAGGAAGCTTTCCTCGACAAGCGCGGGCCAGAGCCTGGACGGGTTCATTGCGGCTGGCGATCCCGTCATTGCAGTCGCTCGACTGCAATGGCCGTTGCTTCCCCACCCCCGATGCACGCGGACGCGACACCACGTGCGAGGCCGTACTTTTGCAGCGCGGTCAAAAGCGTCACGACAATCCGGGCTCCAGAGGCGCCAATCGGATGTCCCAATGCACAGGCTCCGCCGTGCACGTTGACCTTGTCGTGCGGAAGATCCAGATCGCGCATTGCCGCCATTGCGACGACTGCAAATGCTTCATTGATCTCGAACAGATCAACAGTGTCCGCAGACCATCCGGTCCGCTCAAACAGGGCGCGCATGGCTCCGATTGGAGCCGTGGGAAACGCACTTGGTTCCTGGGCGTGTGTGGTGCACCCATGAATCATCGCGAGCGGCCGCAAGGCGCGGCGCTCCGCCTCGCTCGCGCGCATCAGCACCACAGCCGCAGCACCGTCGGAAATCGAACTGGAGTTCGCCGCGGTCACGGTGCCATCGACGCGAAAGGCTGGCTTCAACGTTGGAATTTTGGCTGGATCCGCATTCAGCGGAGCCTCGTCCCGGTTGACGGTCGTGATCTTACCCTTTGCCTCAATTGCAACAGCTTCGATTTCAGCCGCAAAGCTTCCGTCGGCAATTGCGCGCCGGGCACGCATCAGGGAGGACGTCGCGAAATCATCCTGCGCCTGGCGGGTGAATTGATAGCTTTCGGCGCAGTCCTCGGCAAAGGTTCCCATCAATCGGCCTTTGTCGTAAGCATCCTCCAGCCCGTCCAGGAACATGTGATCGACAAGCCGGCCGTGCCCCATCCGGTATCCGGCGCGCGCACGGTCGAGCAGGTATGGCGCGTTGCTCATGCTTTCCATTCCGCCAGCCACAACGATTTCGGAACTGCCCGCGATCAAGGCATCGCGGGCCAGCATCATGGCCTTCATTCCCGAACCGCACATTTTATTGACGGTGGTGCACGCCGTCGCCGTGGATAAACCGGCGCCAATTGCGGCCTGGCGCGCTGGAGCCTGCCCCAATCCAGCAGACAGCACGCAGCCAAGTAAAACTTCCTGAACGTCCGCCGGAGCTACTCCCGCACGCTCAATCGCGGCGCGGACTGCAACCGCGCCAAGTGTCGGCGCATCAACAGTTCTGAGATCGCCCTGAAAACTGCCCATAGGCGTGCGGGCAGCACCAACGACAACGACGGGATCCTTATCGAGCATCGTACAACGGACCTCTTGAATGGACATGCAACGGTCAAGCCGCGGCTGCCAAGGCGTTTTCATGACACAAAGAGGTGTGGCAAACGATGGCAAAAACAGACTAAAATCGTGGTCGATTTTGCCAGTCCCCGATCAAGCGAAAACAGGCTGCCGTGACCGAAAGCGTCCCAATCGGCTTCGTATCTGACGCCCTTGAGTGCGTGCGCGTGCGCGGCCTGCCGGTCGGGCCGATATTGAAAAGCGCAAACATTCCGGCATCCTTGCCGTCCCTCCCCAATGCGCACATCTCGGTGCAGCAGTTCGCGTTGCTCTGGCGGGCCGTTTCGTCCGCGATCGAAGACGAAGCTTTCGATGTGGGTGCGCGAGCGATGCGACCCGGCAGCTTCGACATGCTCTGCGCTTGCGTCATACACAGCCAATCATTGGGGAGGGCCATACGCAGAGCGCTGCAGTTCCTGAATCTCATTTTGGACGATCCCAAAGCACGTCTCGTTACCGAAGGAAGGACAGCAAGGATTCTGCTGGAAGACGCAGCGCCGCCGCGTTCGGCGTTTGCCTACCGCGCGTATTGGGTGATGCTACACGGTGTCATCTGCTGGCTGGTCGGACGCCGTATTCCTTTGCGTCAGGTCGATTTCAGCGCCGCGCAGCCCCCTCGCAGCAGCGACTTCCGGCTGTTCTTCGGCACACCCGTCCGCTTTGGCCAGCCAATCGGACAAATGGTCTTCGACACCCGCTTCCTAAAATTGCCGATTATACGTTCGGACCGTTCGTTGAAGCATTTTCTGCGGAGGGCGCCGGAGAACATCCTTATCGGCTATTACTATGATGCTACGACCGCCAACACGTTACGGAGTCAGCTTCAATCGATCTCGCCGGAGGAATGGCCGAGCTTTGATGAAATAGGGCGCCAGCTCCGGATACCCATGACGACACTGCGACGCCGATTGAGGGAGGAAGGCCAAAGTTTCCACGCGCTCAAGGACGAGGTCCGACGCGATATAGCCGTCAATCTTTTGCTGACGACAACCCTGTCAATTAGTGAGGTATCAGCCAAGCTGGGTTACAGGGAAGCCAGCGCATTCTATCGAGCGTTCCAGAATTGGATGGCTTGCAGTCCCGGATACTACCGCAACACCGCTCGCTAGCATTGCGAGTTACATGTAAACCTCGCTGTAGCAGCTATAGTAGCGAAAACCTTATCTAAGTTGACGACTTGATAGAAACGCCCAAGCCGGCGGAATGATCCGGCCATCGTGTTTCGTCCTCGCCGTTCAAGTCGAGGTTGCGGCGAGGCTGACAACGCTCCCAATTCGAATCATTGTTTCCGAGGCATCCTTTCTGCTCCGCTCGATTGCTCACCTTCGTGACATCCTCCTCGGCGGTCGTGGCAATCAGAGCGACCTCCGACCTTGGTCAGGGATCGCTCAAGACGGGACCGGAGACGCAATTGCCTTCGCTTCGAGAGCCTTCGTCCGGATTTCGCTTAGCGTGGCTGTGGTCGATATCGCGTCAGGATCGATACGCACTTCGATGATCGATGGCTTTCCCGTGTCCTGTGCGCGGCGGAATGCACCAGCAAACTCCTCAGTCGAGACAACAAGCTCGCCATGGCCGCCGAAGGCTCGTGCATAGTCCGCGAAGCCTGGGTTGCGCAGCTGGGTTCCGATGACACGACCGGGATATTCGCGCTCTTGATGCATGCGAATGGTTCCGTACATGCCGTTGTTGATGACGACGACGACGATCGGCAATTCGTATTGCACCGCCGTCGCAAACTCCTGTCCATTCATGAGAAAACAGCCATCTCCCGCGAAGGCGACGACGGGTCTCGACGGAAACATACGTTTCGCTGCCACAGCGGCGGGAACGCCGTATCCCATGGACCCGGATGTCGGAGCAACGAATGTTCCGAACTTGCGGAACGGGAAAAACCGTTGGACCCAACCCGCATAGTTTCCCGCGCCCACCGTTAGGATCGCGTCATCGGGAATCGCCGTGCGCAGCCACTTCACTATGTTGGCAAGCTGCACGGATCCCGGATTTACAGCAGGCTGTTGCGTCCACGCGACATAATCGTCTCGCGCTCCCTCACACCAGCCGGGCTCCCGTGATGATCCGCCAGTCGCCGCGCTCGAAAGTGCATCGGCGAATGATCGAGGACTTGCATGAATGGCCAGGAACGGACTGTAGACGCGCCCTAGTTCCTCGGCGCCGGGGTGGACGTGAACGAGACGTTGCGACGGCTGCGGTACGTTGATGAGCGTGTAGCTCGAAGATGGAAGCTCTCCTAGACGGCCGCCGACCAGGAGAAGGAGGTCCGCTTCCTGAATGCGCGACTTGAGCGCCGGATTGATCCCAACCCCGACCTCACCAGCATAACAGGGATGGTCCGCATCGAAGAGAGCCTGACGTCGGAATGATGTTGCGACGGGGATGCGCTCCGAGGCCGCGAACTCGGCGAAGCGCTCGCACGCCTCTGGCGACCACCGGCTGCCACCGAGGATTGCCATGGGACGCTTGGAGTCATGCAGCAGACTGCGCAGCCCGGCCATTTCGAGCGCTCCGGG
>Ga0153954_1000481_pt1 | contig 31700 bp, 21 predicted proteins | sample TSFL038MetaG_FD_102277 | JGI IMG/M metagenome (GOLD analysis project Ga0153954, IMG submission 102277) | Attine ant fungus gardens microbial communities from Florida, USA - TSFL038 MetaG | ecosystem: Host-associated > Fungi > Mycelium > Unclassified | place: USA: Florida, Wekiwa Springs State... | reverse complement strand
GGGGAGTGAGGCCATCAAGATCGGTGGGTAACATGGGGGTCGCTCCTCGTGGCCAAGTCGTCCGTGTCGACTTGCTTTATAAACTGCCGCGGCACCGGATGCCAGAATCCGTTGGCGCACCCCCCGACACACAGCGACTCGAATGGATGGCCCGCTTTCGCGAATGCGCGACCAGCAGCCAGCCGATCCGGTTCGAGTATAGCGTAACGAACCCGAGAAATCAGAGGACAAGTTGGATCTCGGCGACGACTTGCCCGATCGGTGACCCTTCGGGTCCCCGCCCTCGATTCGCGTACACTGCCGAAGATGTGACCGAACGCAAGGCCATCGAGCAAGCCCGATCGCGACTGAACGCCATCCTCGAGGCGACCCCCGACCTCGTGGGTATGACCGACGCCCTGGGCCGCATCCTCTACCTCAATCGCGCCGCACGAGAACTGCTCGGAGTAGGACACCATGAAGACATGCGCAACAAGTTTATACAGTCATTCCATCCTCATTGGGTGACTCAAAAGATCGAAACGGAGGGAATACCAACGGCCGTACGAGAGGGGGTCTGGAGGGGAGAAACCGTCTTCATCACTCGCGACAGCCGGGAGGTTCCGACTTCCCAGGTCATGATTGTTCATAGGTCGGCTGAAGGCGGCATCGATTATCTCTCGACGGTCGCTCGCGACATCACGGAACAGCGAAAGACCGAGCAGGCTTTGCGCGAGGCTCACGACCAGGCACTCGCGGCCACCAAGGCCAAAAGCACGTTCCTGGCGAACATGAGTCATGAGATCCGCACGCCCATGAACGCGATCGTGGGCATGGCGGAGTTGCTCCTGGATTCCAAACTCGACGAGCAGCAGCACGACTACGCGATGACCATTCGCAACAGTGCCGACGCGATGCTCGAAATCCTCAACGACATCCTGGACCTTTCGAAGATCGAAGCCGGCAAGATGGCGATCGAGATCCTCGAGTACAACCTCGGAGACCTACTCGAGGAAGTGGCCGACCTGATGGCGCCTCGCGCCCACCAGAAAGGACTCCAGCTCAGTTGCCTGGTCGCGCCCGATCTCCCCAGCCCGGTCGTGGGCGACCCGCACCGGCTCCGCCAGATCCTCACGAACCTCGTCGGGAACGCGGTGAAATTCACCGAGCTCGGCGAGGTTGTGATCGAGGCCAGATGCCTCGCGATCTATTTCGGCTCCGTCGAAGTCCTGATCTCGGTCCGCGATAGCGGCATCGGAATCCCACTCGAGAAGCAGGCGCTCATCTTCGAGAGCTTTACGCAGGCGGACGACGGCACCACGAGACGACATGGGGGTACGGGGCTGGGCTTGAGCATCTGCCGGCAACTGGCCAGGCTCATGGGGGGCACGATCGAGGTGCAAAGCGCCCCCGGCATCGGCAGCACCTTCTCGATCAGGCTGACCCTGGCCCGAGGGTCGTCCTCACCGGGATCCCATCACTGGACACAAACGCTCGATAAAACGCTCAACGCCCTCATCGTCGACGCGAACGACATGAACCGTCGCGTGATTCGCGAGTATCTTCACCACTTTGGTTGCCGCACCATGGAAGCCGGCTCGGCGCGGCAAGCGCTTGTCCTACTCCGGGAGGCGGCTGACAACGAGCAGCCGTTCGATCTCGTCTTCCTTGATTCGCGCATGCCCGAGGTCGACGGCTATCGTTTCGCTCATACAATCCGCCGAGAAGCCGGCATGACCGATCTCCCGCTCGTGCTCATGAGCCCCCATACGCCGGGCGAACAGGATCTTGCCACAACCGCCGACATCTTCACCGCGCGACTTTTCAAACCGATCCGACGCTCGCAACTCGTGAACCTCCTTGGCGATATTCTCGAACAACGCGCCTCGGGGCGTACCGCGCAGCGGCCATCTTCGGGAACGGTCTCGTCTCGATCGGAAGGTGGACTGGGTCTCCTCGTCCTCGTGGCCGACGACCACCCGACGAACCGCAAGGTCGCGGTCCGGATGCTCGAGGCGATGGGTTGCGACGCCGATGTGGCCTGTGATGGGCATGCGGCGGTCGAAGCAATCCATCACCGACCATACGACGTGGTCTTGATGGATTGGCAGATGCCCGGGATGGACGGACTCGCGGCGACGGCGGAAGTGCGCCGCCGCGAACATGGCACGGGACGTCGCACCGCCATTCTGGCGATGACAGCGCACGCCATGGAGGGGGATCGCCAGCGTTGCCTCGACGCCGGGATGGACGGGTATATCTCCAAACCCATCCGCCAAAAGGATCTTCGGGAAATCCTCGAACGCTGCGTGACCATGCTTCCCCACCGCCAAACCCAGGTCGCGCCCCCTCCCGAGAACGACGAAACCGCGTTCCAATGGTCCAAACTGGTCGAGCGTTTTGACGGTGACGTTGACTTCGCGCGGATCTTGGCCGACTCTATATTAACCACGACGCCGACCGTTCTCGACGAGATACGCGCTGCGATTTCCGTTCAAGACGCGCAGCGGCTCTATGCCGCTGCACATGGGTTCAAGGGCAATTGCCTGACCATCGGTGCCAATGACCTGGGCGCCGCGCTTCTTGACATGGAACTCGCGGGACATCGAGGCGACCTGGGATTCGCCGTTGAATCCCTCCGGAAAGTCGAATCTCTCTGGAAAGACCTGATGGTTCTGCTCCAGAGTGGGATCTCATCGAAATCATAAATAATTATGAAAATCCTCGTTGCCGAAGATCAGGAACCGTCCAGGCTCGTGCTTCGTAAGACGCTCGAAACCCTGGGACACGAAGCGTTCGTCGTTTCGTCGGGAGCCGAGGCCTGGGAACGGATCATTGCCGAGGACTGGCGGTTAGTCATTACCGATTGGATGATGCCCCGGCTCGACGGCCCCGAGCTTTGCCGCCGGATCCGCGGTCGGCAAGGTTTCCCCTATACCTATATCATTCTCCTCACCGGCCGCGACGGAAGGTTGGACCGCCTTAAAGGGCTAGCCGCCGGAGCCGACGATTTTCTCACCAAGCCCGTCGACCGGGAAGAGCTGGCCGTTCGGCTGGCCATTGCCCGGCGCATCCTTGGCGTCCAGGCCGAGCTTGAGGAAAAAAATGCCAGACTCGCCGAAATGGTCACCACCGATCCGCTCACCGGGCTGGCGAACCGCCGCCGATTGCGTGAAGCGCTCCAGACCTCGGCATCGCCTGCGACCCGCGCAGGCCTTCCCTGCTCGGTCATGATCCTCGACATCGACCACTTCAAGTCGATCAACGATACCTTCGGACACGCGGCCGGCGATGAGACGCTTCGAGCGATCGCCGCCATTCTCCGTGTGGAAACGAGAAGATCCGACCTCGCCGTTCGTTACGGCGGTGAGGAATTCGTCGTCCTCATGCCCGCAACCGACGGCGACGAAGCACTCGCCGTGGCCGAGGGTTTGCGCCAGTCCATCTCTTCCCAGGCCAAGTCATCGCAACCCGTGACCGCCAGCTTCGGCGTCGCCACGGCCACCCTCATGCACGGCTTCGGCATCGATGCCCTCGTCGACGCCGCCGACCAGGCCCTCTATTGCTCAAAGAGCCGAGGGCGGAACCGTGTCACTCATTATCGCGAACTCAGTGACAGGTTACGGAATCCTCAGGTAACCGTTCACTCCGGGGTCGACTGAAGCGACCGCCGGATCAAGCGCGGTGAGTGCCCCCTTTGAGAAACCAGCGGCCCACCGCGGACCGGCCGGCGAGTCCGACCTGCCCACCGTTGCGAACGTCTTCCCGGACGGTTTCGCGCGACTCGTCGGCCACGCTTCTTAGAAGTGCGTCAAAGTCATGCGCTTCCATGCGGCCTACTCGTACCATGCGACTGACGAGCGTGTCATAGATCCGGTCTTTCGTCGCCCCCGGGTGGAACGTGAGGTACTCACGAATCATCTCGGAACCCAGTTCCTCGAACGATCGAGCATCGAACGTACGTACCACGGCCGACTCGTGAGCCCTGGGCTTGCGGAAGTTCACGACCAGGTCGCGCTTCGTGGCCTTGTCGGCCCTGACTTGGTTAAACGATTTCTGGCGCGTGTCGATGAAGAGGGGCACCCCATTTTGATCCGCCTCGAAGCCGACGTTGGTCATGATGTCCTGCAAAAGCGACCAGGTCCCTCGCGACGCATCGTGATAGCAAAGGGTCAGCCATCGCCCCGGTTTGAGCACGCGATAGCACTCGCTCATCGCGCGGCCCATCCGCGCAGCCCAGTCCGCCGGCGAGATCCCACGTACCGCATTCACCACGATCTCTTCGCCGTGCCAATGAGTGTCGAGGCCGAGCCAGGCCTCCCAAACGAAATTGAGTTCACCGTACTGGACCGTGTCGGCATAAGGGGGATCCGTGAAGATATAGTCGATCGATGATGAAGAGATCGCCGAAAGCTCACACGCGCTCTGCGTCGAGATGCAGCACTCCGGCAGGTCGAAAGACGCCAGCATCCGCGCTGCGTTCAGGATCTCTCGACACTTCGCGGAGAAGTTTACGAAGGCGTTTCGCTCCTTGCAAACCTGGGGGAGATAATAGGTCCCGACCATGATTCCTCCACCGCCCGCCTTATGATGGCTCATGCGGCTCAGGTGGAACATGGCGCCCGTCAGCGCAAACATGCCGAGATCGATCAGATCCGCGTCCTTGAGCCCGAGCGCTGCTTCCCGAAGCGCGGCCAGAGCCCAGAGGTTTCTCGTGGTGAACAAGCCGGCGACGGTCCGGAAGTTTCTCCCCCGGCGCCACTCGGCTCCCCACGGTTTCGCGTCATCCTCCACGTTCATCATCTTGTGCAACGGGTAGGCATGAGGAATGGGCAACGAAGCGATCTCCTCGATCTTGGCAAGGTCGTACTCCTCGAAAAATCTCCGCTTCGTCGCATCCGGGTCATGGTGGCGACGTTCACCACGTACCGGGGAACAACCTCGATGACAGAGGTAACTGACCATGACCGGGACCGCGCCGAGTTGAGGACCTCGTGTGTCCACCGCCTCGACGTACCCCTCCTTGAGACAGTACGGGCAGGCGATGACCGGCCTGGCTCTGCCCTGCTGGCTCCGCTGCTCCGCGCGAATGCCATCGAAGATGGGGACCGCCCTCGCACATCGGCCGCACGGATAAACCTGGCTGTAGACGGTAAATCCGGTCGTGGCTCGCCCTCCGCAGCGGTCGCAACGAGTTTCGTAGAGCCAATCGAGTTCATCCCCAACCGTTTGCTCGATCGTCTCGAAGGCCCGCTCCGCTTCGGTAGGAGAGATGGGAAGGCACGTGTTCTTGGTGACGAACGTGGCGGCGGGGCTTCGGTCGATGGCCACCGCGCGTCGCCCTTCCATCAAGGCCGCAAGCGCGGTCCCGCCCGAGCCGCAGAACGGGTCCAGCACCAGGTCTCCTGGTTGGGTGTAATGGCGAACGTATCGCTGGATCGCTGTGTGCGGCTTCTTCCCTTGATGGTAACTGTGCAGTTGATACAGCGTCGTCGCCTTCGTTGTCTCGATCGGCTCCGCGAAGGCCTCGACCCGATAGCGATCATTCGCGGGATCGTATTCCGAGAAGCTTCGTCCAATATACCCTGGGAGATTGACGTTTTCTCGATCCCGTGAGTACAACCGTCGTCGCGAGCACGATTCCGCGCCAGGGAGCGATTCTGCCTGCGGCGCCGGAGCAGGAGACGCGACGAAGACGGAATCACTTGGATCGGCCTCCATGGGACGGCCGACCCTCGACGTCCTGGCCATCGTTCTCGATCCTTTCCTCGCAACCGTACTTGAGGCACATGATTGACATTGTACGGCGATAGATCGATGATTCCGACACAAACCCTCTTCCCAATGAATGAAAATCTTTCGGACATCCAAGTGGCGTTTAGGGGATCGCCTGCGTTAAGCTTTTGGGGCAACCGCGACGTCGCCTAACTTTACCAAGCGAGAATCGTCTCCCAAGGCCGGCTCATGGTCACCATCGATTACTCCTTCGCCCAAGGTTCCACCATGTCCTCCAAGACTTCCGCGCCGACGAGGGCGGGACTCTTCGCCGTGGCCTTCGCCATCACGGTCGCCGCCGGCCTCGGCACCTTTTTGGCACCCGCCGCGCAAGCTCCCTCGTCCTGGATCTGGGTCGAAGGGGAATTACCTCAGTGGTCGACCATGCATCGTCACCCGTACTGGTACGACAAGGTCAAACACGAGCAACTCTCCGGTGGTGACTTCATCAGCAACTTCGATAAAGCCGAGGCTGGCGAAGCGTCTTATAAGGTCGTCGCCCCGAGCCCAGGCGCGTACGAATTCTGGGTCCGCGCCAATCCGGTCGGCAGCCGCCTCGAATATGGTCTGAACGACGGCTCCTGGGTGCCGATCGACCTTGAAAAGCACGCCCAGAAGAAAACCAACATCGCGGACGACGAACACGTCGACCTGCGTTACCTCGCCTGGGTCAAGGTCGGCAAAATCCCCCTCCGGAAGGGGGACAACACCATCCGCTTCCGGATGGATAGCAAGGACCATCACCACGGCTCCCTCGACTGCTTCGCCCTGAACCTCGACTCGTTCGACCCCACCGGCGTTGTGAAGCCCGATCAACGCGAAGCCAATGCGAGCCGGGTCGCCCAGGAGAGAGCGGACAGCGTCAAGCGCGAGGCTGAAGACAGCAAGAACTGGCTCCCGTTCACCCCCGGTCCCGATTCGTTCTCGGCCAAGAGTGCCATCGACCTTCGCCGTCTGAACGAGAAAGTCGCCGGTGAAGGAGGCTTCATCGGCGTTGATGGATCCCACTTCATCCACTCGCAAACGCGCAAACCGATCCGCTTCTGGGCGGTCAATGGCCCGCCGAGCCAGGATCGCGCCGGGCTTCAGCAAGAGGCCCGCTCGCTTGCCAAGCGGGGGGTCAACCTCGTCCGGATCCACCACGGCTACTTCGACGAGAAGGGGGATCCCGACATGAAAGCCATCCACCATGCCCTGGATATCGTCGAAGCGATGAAGGCCGAAGGCATCTACTCGCTTTTCTCGATTTACTTCCCGCTCTGGATGAGTCCCAAATCCGACACCCCTTGGCTCCCAGGATACGACGGCAAGACCAACCCGTTCGCCACTCTTTATTTCAACAAGGACTTTCAATCCAAATATCGTGAGTGGTGGAAGGCCTTATTGCTGACTCGCAACAAGTCTACCGGGAAACGTCTCGTTGATGAGCCGGCCGTCGCGGGCGCGGAGATGATCAACGAAGACTCCTACTTCTTCTGGACCTTCAACGAGCAGAATATTCCCGACCCCGAGCTTCGCATGCTCGAAGCCCAGTTCGGCGCCTGGCTGACCAAACGCTACGGTTCGATGAACGCCACGTTTCAAGCCTGGCAAGGGCTCAAGCTCGACCGCGATCGCCCGGCCGAAGGTCGCATCGGCTTCCGGCCTCTCTGGAACATGGCCCACGAGAAAACCCCACGCGACCGCGACACGGTCCGCTTCCTCTTCGAAAGCCAGCGCCACTTCTATCAAGAGACGTACCGATTCCTTCGAGAGCTCGGCTTCAAGGGGACGATCACGGCATCAAACTGGGTAACCGCCAGCCCTGAGATCTTCGGCCCTCTGGAAAAAGCGAGCTATCTCGTCGGCGACTTCATCGACCGCCACGGCTACTTCGCGTGCCACCACAAGGGGGATAACGCCGAGTGGTCGATCCGCGACGGCCACACCTACGGAGACCGAAGCGCCCTGCGCTTCGACCCCGAGGAACCCGGCAAGCCCAGGTCGTTCGTACACCCCGCCATGGACCCGAGCTACAACGGCAAGCCGTCGATGATCTCGGAAACGACCTGGAACCGGCCGAACCGGTACCGATCCGAAGCGCCTCTCTTCTATGCGGCCTACGGAGCCCTTCAAGACAGCGATGCGATCGTCCACTTCGCCTTCGACGGCAACAACTGGTCGGTGAAGCCTAATTTCTTCATGCAACCCTGGACCCTGATGTCACCGGCGATGATGGGCCAATTCCCGGCAGCCGCCCTCATCTACCGCCAGGGTCTCGTCTCCCCGGGCGACACGCTCGTTGACGTGAACCTTTCCACCACCGACCTCCTGAACCTCAAGGGGACTCCCCTGCCCCAGGACGCCGCCTTCGACGAGCTCCGGCTCCGCGACATCCCTCGCGGCAAGGCCATGGGACCCGACCACACCATTGACCCCTTGGTCCATTTCGCCGGCCGCACCAACGTCCAGATCGGCGAACGCGGAGGACCGGCCAAACTCAAGGACCTCGCCCCTTATATCGACCATCAACGGCAAGTGGTCACCAGCACCAATCGCCAGGTCCGCCTTGACTACGGCCAGGGGATCCTGATGATCAACGCCCCGGCCGCCCAGGGGGTCAGTGGCGCCCTCCACAAGGTGAAGACCCACGACCTCAAAGACCTCTCGGTCACGTCCCCGCTGGAATTAGGACACATCATCGCCGTCAGCCTCGACGGCCTCGCGCTGGCGGAATCCCGAAAGATCCTTCTCCAGGCAATGTCCGAAGAGAAAGCGACCAGCTTCCGCACCGAGCCCGCCGCCCCCGGCATCCACCGGATCGTGAGCATCGGCCACGATCCCTGGCTCGTCCGCGCCCTCTCGGGCGTCGTCAAGTTCAAACGCTCCGACGCCGCCAGTCTCAAAGTCACCGCGCTCGACCCCAACGGCGAACCTGTCAAATGTGTCGGCACCGCCCAAAAGTTCGCCCTCGAGCCGGACACGCTCTACTACCTGATTACCCCTTGATGGATAGTTGGCATTGCCCACCAAGGATCGATGTCTCGCCGTTGACGTTGCATCGATACGACGGATGGACGATGCCAACTTTCGAGATATCATCCAATCTCAATAGGTGCGTTTCAGGTATCCCACGATCGCTTTGCGGAGTTCGAGGGGCTCGATCGGCCCGCTCTTGCGATAGAGCACCTTGCCGCCGGGAGCGATCAGGGTCGTGTAGGGGATCGGCCCGGGCCACTCCTTATCGAGGACTTCGGCGAACTTGTCGCGGTCGTCGGTATGCAGCACGTAGTTCTTGGCGGCGTAGTGATGCTCGCGGAGGACCTTCAAGGCATCCGCTTCCTGGTCCCGGTCATCCAGGCTGATCGACACGAGCTGGAAGTTCCGGCCCCGATACATCCGGTTCAGCGTCACGAACTCATCGAGCTCGGCCACGCAGGGACCGCACCAGGTCGCCCAGAGGTTGACGAGCAAGAGCGACTTGCCGTCGTTGCGTCCCAGCTTCGCGGCTCCCGTCAGGTCGAGCGGTTCGAGGGTCACAGGCTCCATGTCCCACTTCGCGAGCGACTTCTTGGCATCCGCCTGCTTGTCGGACCATTTCGTCGAGCAGCCGAACACCCGCGTCTTCACCACCGGCACCGGCTTTCCCGCCAGGAGTGCATCGACGGCGTTGATCGCGTCGTGCGACTTCACCGTCTTGACCTCCGCGTCGTCGAACCGGCCGACGTATTGAAGCTTCCGGCCCTGGTCGAAGATGAAGACGTGGGGCGTCGCCAGCACGCCATAGGCCTTGGCGGTCTCCTGGGTATCACCGTCGTAGAGATACGGATAGTTGATCTTCGCGTCCTTGGCCCGGATCTTCATCGACTCGAACGAGTCGTCGAGGTCCGTGTATCCAAGCTCGTCGAGCCGGACCGCCAGCGGGTCGTTCGGCGAAATCGCCACGACCGCCACCCCTTTGTCGCGATAGTCCGCAACCAGCTTGGCGATTCTTCCTTCATAGGCCTGCGCGGTCGGGCAGTGGTTGCAGGTGAAGATCACGACCAGAACCTTGGCTCCCGCGAAATCCTTCAGCGTATACGTCTTCCCATCAACCCCCGGAAGCTTGAAGTCGGGAGCCTCCGCACCGATTTCCAACGTTTTCAACCCCGCCGGATCGGCCTCGGCCAGCCTTGCCCCACACAACAGCACCAGCGCGGCGATCGTCGAGCGTAAGACGACTCGGCTCATCAAACGTGCTCCCCATGTCAAAGGCCAGGAGATCGCGGACAGATTCCGCAACGATCACGGTTCCTCAACAACGGTCTGATCGAGAGGTGGACTCCACCCACCAATCTTCTTTCTAGCATTGCCAACCGAACTTCTCTCGGGGTCACGCTTTTGGTGGGTGGTGCCCACCCCTCGATCAGACCGTTGGGCTAAAAGGCTATCCTGATAGGGTTTGGGCGCGTGAGATTAGACAAGATGGGTAGCCGGGGAGGATCGCAGCGACGCCCCGGGGGCAGGCCTTGGCAGATTCCCGGGGCCTCGAAGACTCGTCCCCGGCCACCCAAATCACGCATTCTCCCATCAAAATTTTCTTTCCGGACAGCCTCTAACCCAGTGTGCCCCGCCAGTTTGGCGTACCCACCGCGCCGTGCCAAGATCCTGGCAGACGGAAGACCGCGTTCCCGTTCGGTTTTCGAGACCGACAACACATCGTTCCCCCTGTAGGCTCAAGATCTCACTCCCGATCAAGATCACATCAAACACCCTCGCATTCGGTTCGACGGAAAGGTAGCGACGGGTAGTTTTTCTATGCGTGACTCATTACTTTCTAAGAGATCCCCCAATCGCTCCTCAAATCGAGGTCACGAGATCCCGCTTCAAGGTTTCTTGGAATCTATTTATGTTCAAATCATTTCGGGTTATTCTGCTCATACCGGGCATCCTCCTGGGTGGCCGCGCCCTCGCCGACGAGCCGGTCAAGCCGATCCGCGCGCTCCTGATCACCGGGGGATGCTGCCACGATTACACGCGACAAAAGCGAATCCTCTCCGAAGGGATCTCCGCCCGAGCCCCCGTGGAATGGACGATCGTGCAACAGGGAGGCTCGACCACCGACACCAAGATCCCGATCTATGAGAAGGCCGACTGGTACCAAGGGTACGACGTCGTCGTTCACAACGAGTGCTTCGCCGGGGTCACGGATCCCTCGTGGACCGAGCGCATCATTAAGCCGCATCGCGAGGGGCTGGCCGCCGTGGTGATCCACTGCGCCATGCACTGCTACCGTGATAAGACCGACGAGTGGTTCAAGTTCCTCGGGGTCACCTCGCACCGGCACGGAGCGGGCTATCCGTTCAAGGTGGTGAACCTCGCCAAAGACAACCCGATCATGAAGGGCTTCGGCGACTCGTGGCAGACTCCCGAAGGGGAGCTTTATATCATCAGCAAGCTCTGGGACACCGCCACGCCGCTCGCCCATGCTCGGAGCCGGGACACCAAGAAGGACGAGGTCTGCATCTGGACGAATAATTACGGCAAGGGACGCGTCTTCGGCACGACCATCGGCCACCATAACGCGGAGATGTCCGACCCTGTCTTCCTCAACTACGTGACTCGCGGCTTGCTCTGGGCGACCGGCAAACTCGACGACGCTCATTTGCAGCCCCTGCCCGGCCGGGCGGCGAATGCCCTCGTGCCCGAGAACCTCGCGCTCAGGAAACCGGCGACGGCGTCCGCCTCGCAAGACGAAGAGCGCGGGGCCAAGTCCGGCAACGACGGGAACCCCGACTCGCGCTGGTGCCCTCCCAATAATGACGCCGGTTACTGGTGGCAGGTCGACCTCGGCAAGCCCGAGGATCTGACCGGCTGCAAGATCACGTGGGAGCACGACGACGCTGGTTACCGCTATAAGATCGAAGGCTCCGAAGACGGCAAGACCTGGACGATGCTCTCCGACCAGTCGAACACGAAGGAGCGCGACCAGGAGCGGACGCATAAATTCCTCGCCCGGGAGGTCCGCTACGTCCGGCTCACCCTCACCGGCCTCGAGGACGGCCACTGGGGCAGCTTCTTCGAGTTCGAGGTCTTCGGCACCAACATGGTCCCCGCCAGCCCGGCCGCGGCGACACGCCCCCGGTCGTTCGGCGGTAAGGGGCTCTTGTCCGGCGTCAAGGCGCCGGAGGGGTTCGAGGCCACGCTTTTCGCGGCCCCTCCCGACGTCCGCTACCCAACCTGCCTCGCGGCGACTCCCTCCGGCGAGGTCTACGTCGGCATCGACGAGAACGGCTCTCTCGACGCCAAGCCGGGCCGAGGCCGCATCGTCCGCTGCATCGACGAAGACGACGACGGCAAGGCCGACCGCTTCAACGACTTCGCCACGATGGACAGCCCGCGCGGGATCATCGTCGACGAGACATATGATGACAGGGGACGGACCGTCTACGTCCTTCACCCTCCATTCCTCACGGCCTACCACGACCGCAACCGCGACGGCGTCTCCGAATCCTCCGAGGACCTCGTCAAAGGCCTCGGCTTCGACCTCAAGTTCCGAGGCGCCGACCACACGACGAACGGCATCCGCCTGGGGATCGACGGCTGGATCTACGTGGCCGTCGGCGACTACGGCTTCGTCAAAGCCGAGGCCAAGGACGGCTCGACCGCCCAGCTCCGAGGCGGCGGCATCGTCCGCGTCCGTCCCGATGGCAAGCACCTCGAGATCTATTCCCGAGGCCAGCGCAACATCTACGATGTCGCCATCGACCCCTACATGAACATCTTCACCCGCGACAACACCAACGACGGCGGTGGCTGGGACGTCCGTTTGAGCCACATCATCCCGACCGGCAACTACGGCTACCCCACCCTCTTCACCCGGTTCGCCGACGAGATCGTCCCCCCCCTGGCCGACTACGGCGGCGGCTCCCCCACCGGCTCCCTCTACGTTCAAGAGCCGGGACTGCCCCCAGGACTCAACGACGCCCTCTATACTTGCGAGTGGGGCCGAAACGCCGTCTTCCGCCACCCTCTCACCCCCAAAGGCGCCGGCTTTGAAGCGGGCCAAGAAGCCTTTCTCGAACTCCCCCGCCCCACCGACATGGACGTCGACGGCCAGTCCCGCCTCTACGTCTCGAGCTGGCGCGCAGGCGGTTTCACCTACGACAAGCCCGACGTCGGCTACGTGATCCGCGTCACCTACCCGGGGGCCGGTCACGATCCCGTTCCCAACATCGTCGGAGCCGGAGCCGATCAACGCCTTCACGCTCTCGAATCCCCCAGCCAAACCATCCGCCTGGCCGCCCAACGCGCGATCTTGAGCGACACCCACACGCCAAAAGAGGCTTATGTCTCCAAACTCGCGAATCTGGTGAAGTCCAACCGCCCCTTGCCGGTCCGCGTGGCCGCCCTCTTTACGCTCGCTCAAATCAACTCACCCGACATTCTTGCACATCTCTCCGAATTTCTGCGCAAAGACGACCTGCGCGAGTTCGCCCTCCGTGCCATTTCCGACCAGGCTCCTTCCCTGCGTTCGACGCTTGAACGTCCGGCAGGTCGACTCAACCCGCTCGTCCAGCAGATAAGCAACGCCCTGACCGATCCTAATCCTCGAGTCCGGCTTCAAGCTGTGGTTGGCCTGGCTCGCTTCGACATTCAAGAAACCGATTCCGCAATCCTCCCACTCACCGCCGACGCCGACCCGTTGGTCGCGCACGCGGCGGTCAATGCCCTCGTGACCTTGAAAGCCACCGACGTCTGCCTCAAGGCACTTGATCCCGCCACCCCCAAGCTGATCCCCGGCGCCGTTCGCGTCCTCCAAAGCCTACACAACGCTCCCACGGTTGACGGCCTGATTGAGCGACTCAAATCGACAAGCGACGACATCTCTCGCCGCTCGATCCTCAAAACTCTCTGCCGCCTCTACGATAAGGAGGCCGAGTGGCATGGTGATTGGTGGACGACCCGCCCGGACACCACCGGCCCGTACTATCAACCGGTGACCTGGGAGCAAAGCGAGAAGATCGCCGCAGCCCTCCGTTCCGCCTTGAAACAAAGCAACAACGACACGTCGGCCTGGCTGATCTCGGAGCTGGTCCGCCATCGCATCGACTTCGACGAAACGACCGCCCAGGCGATTCGCCTTGCCAAGGAGTCTCCCACACTCAAGCGTACTCTCGTCGAACTCCTCCCTCGCCGCCGTCCCCCTTCCACCGCCGCGATCCAATTCCTGGGCGAAGTCGCGGCTTCGGCTCAGGAAGCCCCCGTCCTTCGCGCCGAGGCCTTGCGAGGACTCCACCGCAACCTGAGAGAACCGGGCGCCTTCGAAGCGGCCATCCCCGGTCTGGCTGCGATCGTCACTCTGAAGTCTCCTCAAAACGACCTCCGCGACACACTTCGCGACATCCTCAACGACCCTCGCCTTGCCAACCGCGTCTCGGCCTTCGGCAAGCTCGCCAACGACTCCAACATCTCGCGGAGCACGCTCGGCCTCGTGGCCCTGCTTCAGATCGAAGGCAACAATCGGGTCGCGAATGACGCGAGAACCGAAGCCCACACCGCCATCGATCGCGCCTGGTCGCATCCCGAAGCCGCCTCGCGGCTCCTGCGTGCCGTGGCTCGAACCCGTTCCCCGCTCTACGCCCTCCAGGTCCGTGCCCGACTCAACGACAGCACCCCCGAAGTCCGCACCGCCGCCGCCGAAGCCTTCCACGAACTCGGCCTCGACGCCAGCGTCAGCCAGGGCGAGTCGCTCGCCAAGCTCCCCTTCGCCGACGTCGTCGCCCGCGTCCAAAAAGAGTCCGGCGACCCCAAACTCGGAGCCCGTCTCTTCGAGCGTCAAGGCTGCATCGGCTGCCACACCGTCTCCCAGTCCGAGGCCCTGAAAGGCCCCTCCCTCGTCGGCATCTCCGCCCGCTACAACCGCGCCGAGCTGTCCGAATCGATCCTCAAGCCAAGCGCCAAGATCGCCCAGGGCTTCGAGACCCAGAAGTTCGCCACCACCAGCGGCCAGGTTCTGGAAGGTTTCGTCGTCCGCGAATCCGGCGACGAAGTCGAGCTCCGCAACTCGGCCGGCGTCGTCACCGTCCTCCCCAAGAAAGAAATCGAAGAACGCGGCAAGACCGAACTCTCCGTCATGCCCCTCGGCCTCGTCGACCCCCTCTCCGTCCCAGAGTTCGCCTCACTCCTGAGCTACCTCGAGTCGCTCAAGTCGAAGTAAATCAACCCAAGGATTTCCCTCACGAGCTCTCTCAACAAGCACCGTGAGAGCCGTGCGAGAGAATCCCACGACCGCTCCAATCCCGTAGGGCAGGCCGAGGCCTGCCCTATCTTATTTTACGATTACATTCTCTCACGTTGCCATCACCCGATTATCCCATCCCTCACTTCTGAACCTCGATCAAGGCGACCCGGAAAACCGCCCTCCCCGCACGCACAAATCAGAACCGCAACCGTGATCGCCGTGTATGCGCCCGAGAATCCCTCCTCCACCGCCTCTTTCGATCAAATATTTCAGTCATTAACATGGAACACTCGCCAGAAAATGCCTCATTTTCGTTGCTCACAAACCGAAATCGCGACTCCCTACAAACCAATGTCACAATGCGAGTTACACCGAAAAACACCTTGTGATCTCTTGTCGCAAAACGTGTCGCATCAACGCTTTCTTGTCGTATTCTGTCGCACGAAATTCGAGCAAATCGCCTCGTCTTTCCATAAAAGACCTCTCAAATCACCCACCATACTCGACCACAGAAACCTAAGATACAAATGATCAGGATACAGAATTCCCTCAAACAATGCAAGAGCAGCAACAAAGCATCCGGAAAATCTATTGAAGGCAAAAAAACAATGTGCTTGGCACGCAACTCTTGTAGGGCAGGCCTTGGCCTGCCAAGGCCGTTAGCGAGAGCCTAGGCAGGCCAAGGCCTGCCCTACAGGAACGAATCCGGATACGCAGCGCTGATCGGAATTCGATGAAAACCTGATAAACCGGTGAAAAACTGACCGAACGGCTAACGTTTCATAGATTTTCTTGAGAAGGCAAATTTCCGGGAGGTTGTTGTCCTATTGCAGCCAGGCTGACAAATGCCAAAAATAGTGTTCTTTTGTCACGCTGGAAAGATCCTGTCCATCCCGTTCCTTATGATGCTCTATGTCGGTCGACTGGATACTTTGAGGTCCCTTTCGGATTTCATAGGCATACTTGTTCTCGGGATTCACGTGCGAAGGTCGAATCTGCATCGCCGCACGAGTCGCTTGGGGTTCCCTTGATGGCGGAAGACACTTCGCTACGACGGCAATGGCTGCTTTTGCGTTCCCTGATTTCGCGGCGTTACGGTATGACCGTCAAAGAAATGGCGGCAGCGACCGGCGTGACTGAAAAAACAATCCGGCGTGATTTGGAGACCTTCCGTAGCGTCGGTTTCTCGCTGGAAGAGACGATCGGCGAATTCGGCCGCAAGACCTGGCGCATCAAGGGAGATGGCAGTCAGCCCTCACTAACGTTCACATTCGAGGAAGCCGCCGCCCTCGAATTCGCACGACATCGTTTGGATAGCTTGGCGGGAACCCCTTTTTACGAGGCCGCCCAAAACGCACAGAGAAAGATTCGTTCCTCGCTGTCGGAGAATGTGCTCGAGTATCTTGCCAGGTTCTCCGGATTCTTTCATCAAACGAATCCTGGCCTGGCGAATTACTCGGCCAAGTCGGAAATTTTTGAAAGCCTCATGATCGGCATCGAAGACGGTAAAGCCGTCCACATCCTCTACCAGTCCGAGCGAGCGACCGAGCCGGCCTACCGCGACGTCTACCCCTTGGGCCTGATCCTTCATAAAGAGTGGTATTACCTCATCGCTCTCGACCCTCAAGAAGACAAGGTCAAGCACTACAAACTCGACAGAATCGAAGAAGTCGAGGTCAGCCCCTTCCCCCTGCGACGCCCCGAAGGTTTCAGCCTATCCGAACATCTCAGCTCGAGCTTCGGCATCTACAAGACCGACAGCAACCCGATCACCATCAAAATTCGCTTCGCGCGTTCAGTCGCTCGCTACGTCCAGGAATCGAAGAGACACGAAACCCAAAAACTTACGAAGCAACGAGACGGCAGCGTTATCGCCGAATTCAAGCTATCGAGCACCGAAGAGATTCGAGGATGGGTACTCAGCTTCGGTGGCAAAGCAGTAGTCCTCGAGCCTATCTCTTTTCGTCGGCAGCTTGCAGAAGAGCTGGCCATGCTTGTACGCGACTACAACAGCCACAACGAAATTACCAGCAGATCTCAGACCAAATCAAGCTAAAATTTATCTTATGTTTTTATTTTTAATTAAAAAAAGATTCACATCAAATGTTATACGACAAATAAGGAAATTACTACTCGAGTAGCCTGAGGAGCCAAATGTCATGGACGGCTGGGTTTTGAAGCAAGCCATTCAAGAAAGACTTCGACGATTGATCGTTCGGCTCAAGGTACAAGCCCTTGAGCCAATACATCAGGAGGCAATATGACAGTCGTTGAATTAGCATTTCCGGTCCTCGGAAACTTATTACCTAAGGATCATGCATATGATCTCTATGCGGCGATAAGTCGTATTCTGGACGACCATTTGCCAACCGACGTCGGAATCTCCCCCATTCGCGGGATCTCCTTGGGTATCAGTGGTATCCAGATCACACGGACGTCGCGGTTGCGTGTTCGAATTCCGGCCGAACGTATCGGTGAGTTACTCCCGCTCGCCGGGAAGTTCCTCAACGTTGGCGAGCATCAAGTCGGCCTGGGCGTACCTGAGGTCCGCGCGTTGGAAGCGGCTCCTAGCCTCACGGCAAGGATCGTAACGATCAAGGGATATCAGGATCCGGAGTCGTTCCTGGTCGCTCTGGAACGACAAATGGCTGGGCTGGGGGTCCAGGGGCGGGTGAGTCTCCCCATCTTCGACGATGGCCCCCGAAAGGGGGAACATCGACGTCGGGTGGTGAAGATCAAGAATCGGACTGTCGTCGGATTCACGGTCCGGATCGACGAGCTCTCGGATCGTGATTCTTACGAATTGCTCGTCCACGGCCTCGGAGGCCGCAGACACATGGGGTGTGGGATCTTCTTTCCGGATCACGAGCAAGCGGAGGAACCCAATGACCGTGCCATCGCTTCTCGCCAAAAGTGAACGCTTCGGCCGACGGAGTCAAAGCCTCTCCGAGCACACCGGCCTGGTGATGAGCTCAGGGCAACAGTTCGTTGAAGTGACCGGCGAAGCTCAATTGCGCGCGATAGGACTCGACCCGTTGGAATGGCTCCCTCGGTTTTGTCGAGACTTGCTTATTGGAACCCTCCTGCACGATCTCGGCAAGGCCAATGACCATTACCAGGCGATGCTCACCTCTCCACTCGCTCGCCGCCAGGGACTTCGCCACGAGGCGGTCTCGTTTCTGATCGCGCGTCAGCCTGAGATCCGAAAATGGCTCCAGCCGTTATGCGATACCCGGTCGGTGGAGCTCATGCTCTGGGCGGTTGCAGGACATCACCGCAAGTTCCCCCCCGCCGATCCACCTGACGATTCCAAGCCTGAGATGACAATCTTCCTCAAACATCCAGAGTTCTTCAAAACATTGAGACTCGGTGAGGAGAGACTTGGACTCGGGAAACCGCCAGAATTTCGGTCCGATCGCGTGCTCCGGCTGACCCGAATCAACAGTGCGCTCCGCGAGTTCGACGACGCACGCGATGAGGCCGATGCACTCATGAGGTCCCTCTCCCAAGACGAACGCCGTTACGTGGCCGCGCTGAAAGCATGCCTCATTTGTGCGGATGTTGCCGGGTCGATCGGACGTCGAGGCTCGCAAACGATGGAGGATTGGATCCCCCAGGCATTCGCACGACGACCTTCAGCCGACGAGTTGAAGTCCATCGTCGTCAAAGGGATCAAAGGAGGGAAAATTCGCCCGTTTCAAAGCGAGGTCGCCGAGCAGTCGAAACGAGTCGTCTTCGTGCAGGCTGGTTGCGGCAGTGGTAAGACCTCCGCAGCCTATCTCTGGGCCTCACAACAGGCCGAGGGAAAACGGCTCTTCTTCTGTTATCCGACGACCGGCACGTCGACGGAAGGCTATCGTGACTACCTGATCGATCCTTCCCTTGAAGCTAACCTGATCCACGGCCGAGCCGATGTCGACATGGAGATCCTCGGCTTCGGAGACGACGAACCTGACCGCGACGATGAAGAGAACAAACGACGCCGAGGGACCGCGGCAGACGACTCGGCCGGCGCGCTCGAACAGTGGTCGACCCCCTTGGTCAGTTGCACGGTCGATACCGTCCTCGGTCTCGTGCAAAATCAGCGTCGAGGCCTTTACTCCTGGCCTTCCATCGCCATGTCGGCCTTTGTCTTTGATGAGATTCACGCCTACGATGACCACCTCTTCGGCGCACTCTTGCGGTTCCTGACCGACGTTCGAGGTGTGCGTTGCCTGCTGATGACCGCAAGCCTCCCCGAGTCCCGGCAAAAGATGATCCGCGAAACACTGGGGGCGATTGGAGAGGAACTGGGTGGTCCCATCGATGGACCTGAGGATCTCCAAATCCTGAAACGATACCGCCGGCTTCGGGACGAGTCACCCTGGGATCATGTCGAAAGCACTCTCGCCCAAGGAAAAAAGGTTCTCTGGGTCGTGAACACGGTCGCCGAAGCCATGGCCTTGGCCGACCATCCCCGAGCCCAGCCGCTGAAACCAATCCTTTACCACAGTCGGTTCCGTTACGAAGATCGTGTCAAGCGCCACCAGAGAGTCATCGACGACTTTGCGAAAGCGAATGAACCTGCTTTCGCCATCACGACACAAGTCGCTGAAATGTCGCTCGACCTCTCAGCGGATTTGCTCATCACCCAGTTGGCTCCGATCTCCTCGTTGATTCAGCGGCTGGGAAGGCTTAACCGACGCGCCCGGCCTGGAGACATGTCAGGTACTCGTTCCTTCGTTGTCACGGAACCCGCCCAATCATTGCCCTATCGTGAGGAAGAGCTCACAGCCGCGCGGCAATGGCTCGAGAAACTCGGAGATGGTGAGCTATCGCAGGCCGACCTGGTCAAGGCCTGGGTCGAGACCGCTCCTCTTCCCAGTGATCAGCGAAAAGCCTGCGTCTGGCTCGACGGTGGTTTCGTCACCGAGCCCAGGGCTCTCCGAGACGGTTCTCCGGGAATCGAAGTGATTCTGTTCGAGGACAAGGAACGCGTGCTTTCGGAGAAGGTTCGTCCCGAAAAAGTCCGGATCCCCATGCCGGTTCCTCCAAAGAGGATGCACTGGCAGGCCTGGGACGAAGTTGGTTTTTGCAAAATTCCCCCCGTTGACCAAATCACCTATCACCCGGAGCGAGGGGCCGAATGGAAACTCTAAGTATCGATCTGTTTCAACCGGGTATGGGTCCCTTGCACCGCGCCGGTCTGGGCGGATTGGCAGCAACGCTTCGCTGGATCGAGCAAGAGCTGCCGGCGGATCAACGACCTCCTGGAGCCTGGTCCATCGATGATCGGCGCGTCGAGCTAAGTTGGAAAGGTGCCAATGGCGCCAAACCGTTTCTCGAGCAACTGTACAAACTGGCCTTTCGCATCAAAGACGGCCTCATCGAATTACCCGGGCTCTACGGGAATGGTCCCCATAACCTCGAAGTTCAGGCCGAACTCCAGCAAGGGATGTCGATGACGATCTTGCAGTTTGGTCCGAATCGAAAGGCCTCCGGATTCGCGGTGAAATCGTATCCGGTCGATGAGCAAGTCCTCACAATCCAACACCAGAATCTGACCGGCTATACCCATCAGTCGGAATGGCAGAAGTTAGTAACCTCGAAAGGGACACTGAGAACCCAGGTCGCCATCAGCGGAACCATTGCCCCAGGGTTTGTTCAACGGCACGTTGTATTTCCTGCGACGACCATCGAACAGTCACCCGGCCTGGCGATCGCCCTGCACTTCGCGCTGGTCGGGACGATCTCGCTGGCCATCGACCGAAAATCGGCCGTGCTGCTCGTTCCCGACGTGTCGAATCTCGACACCTTCGTCACTCGTCAAAAGCACCTGATCCCGCGCGACGCGAAAGGCTGCCGGATCTCCAGCCCGGCCGACGCTGCACTCCAAGCTCAGATCCGAGTTCACCAGGTCGAGAAATCCCAAAGACTGAAGGTAGATCGTTGCCTTGCCGTCCTCTTCACGAGCAAATCCTGGAACGAGAAACAAAAGACCCGGGCGGCCGTCTTGGATGTTGATCCTGACATCAATGCATTAGACAAGTTTGACATAGCGATGCGTGAGCTTCAACCGCGGATCGCCCTGGCTAAACCCGCAAAGAAAGGGGAATCCCCTGTCCCTTTCTGGGCGGAAAGCGTCGTCCGGCCGCTCGTCGCCGAGAACCTCGCACGACGACAGCCCTGGTATCAAGATTTTCGCCGCTTGGTTGTTTCTTCCGACGGCTCCGATGATTCACAGAAGGTTCGCCAACTCGGTTTCGAAAAGAAAGGCTTGCAAGCCATGATCCAAGCCCCCTGGGAAGACCAAGGCGAGGAAGCAGTCGTCCGCGCCGTCCATGAGGCGATGTATCGCCGATTCGGCATGATCAGCCAAGAGACGAATGGTAATCGGACAACGTTTATCAATCGCGCCGAGCGCCAGATGCAACGTTGGCGACTCGCGTTTGCAGGAGCCAAGACACCCGACGATTTCCGGAACGCTCTGACGGATCTGTGGAGTCGATCGGGATACAACCCGGTCTTGAAATCCTCATGGCGAAGTATCTTGCCGTTCCTATGCGATGAGTCCCGCTGGAAACTTACGCGAGACCTCGCGCTTCTCGCCCTGGCCAGTTACGAAGGACGCCAGGGCATGGAAACCGAAAAGACCATCGATTCCCAAGGTGTAACAGCTCAATAAGAGCTCTGCTTTCCTTCCAGACTCAGCCCCACCTGGTTTCAAAGGACCAAAGTCGATGAGCATTCATATTTACGGTGCAATCGCCACTCATCACGGAACAGCGGCCAACAACCGCGGCGAAAACGAAGGCAACATCACAACGCTTCAGAAATTGCTTTGGTATGGCAAAGTCCATTCTTCTGTCAGCGCCGAGGCAATCCGTTTCGCGATACGACGGCGATTAGCCGAGTATGAGCCGACGAACCGGCGGTGGGATGATGACCAGCGGATGAATATTTGGTCGGATCATTTGTTCGAGTCGTGGGTGGCCAAGGATGGAAAGCCATTCATCGATGACGACTTGCTCGGTTTCATGAGCGCCGACGCGGCCAAGGAAGAGAATGGCCCCGAAGCTGCTTCGGAAGCCGAGGAGAAGAAGAAACCGAGAGCCAAAGGAACGGCCAAGGTCCGTCGTGCCGTCCTCGAGGTAACTCGCGCAATCTCGCTGACTCCCTACGGAGGCGACGTCACCTTCAACGCAGCCAGCCCGGGGGCGACTCCTTCGGCGGCGAAAAAGGGGATGAATAACCCCGTTCCCTATGGCACCGAAGTTCACGCCACTCGCTACCAGTACGGCTTCGCACTCACGCCTGGTGCGCTTCGCAAGCCGGAGAGGGCCTCTACCGCGATTCAAGCCATCTGCGCCCTGGGTGAAGTTGCCGGCAATCATGGCCGGTTCCTCTACGACTTCAGCCCGGAAAGCGTGATCTTCCGCGTCACGCACGACCCCGCCCCGCGGTTGCTCTATCTCTTCGACGGGACAGGTCCCAAGATCGATGCCCCTGCACTACTGGCACGAGCCAAGTCGGGCGACCTTCCCGCCAAAGAGTTGATCATCGCTGGGGCCTTCAGCGAAACGGAGACGGCAAAGGCCGTCGAGGCTCTCGGCGCGACACGGGAACCTGGCGTGCGAAAGGCTGCCCAGCTCGTTTGCGAGCGGATCGCCGCTGGGGAGGGTTGATCGATGATCGCCCTCAAGGTCACGGTCCCTGTCGCCTGCTTTCGCAAAGGCCTCGCTCGTGAGTTTTGGGAAACGGAAGAACTTCCACCGCCAGCAACTTGCTACGGATTTCTGCTTTCCCTGGTGGGAGAGGTCGACCGCAGGCGACACATCGGGGCGAAGGTCTGCCCGGCGCTCTTCGGTCAGCCCGAACGGAGCGCCATCCTTCGCACACTCTGGCGCGTCAAGAAACTCCCCTTAGGTTCACCCGGTAACTCACGGCCTGACTATCAAGAGTTACTCACGCAAGTGCGTCTGGCCATTTGGCTTGATTCCTCCGGTGAAGTGAACTCTGGTCCCGACCTTGAGGAGCGTGTGCGTCTGGCATTGGACCAGCCCGAACGGATCGATCGGTATGGAGGTCTTTCGCTTGGCGAGAGTACCCACCTTGTCGATGAAGTTTCCTGGCTCGCAGACAACGAGCCGATTCCGGCTCGTGCCTATCTCGTTCGCGAACGAGGTCGATTATCACTCCCCGTCTGGGTCGATCATGTCGGCTCTGCCGGCACACGCTACGTAACAGGGGATCTGATCAATTTGAACCAAACCACGCCGCCGTTGGAGCAGATGCCCCGGATCGAACCTCTCTGATCATCAATCAGGGCTCGCATAATCACCTAAAGAACCACAAGGTCCGGATGGCCGGGACAAAGCAAGCCGATGTCCCGGAGGTCCGGCACCTTGATACCGGGGTATTGCTGCGCATTGGCTTTGCCTCGGCCCATTCCCATTTGTCAAACAAGCTGTTATTTCAGCCGGACATCGACTGAGGTACAGTCCGAATCATAAAAGGAGCCTGAAGGTGACCACCCCCATGGTCAACCACGCGCCCCCGTTGCGCGTAATGTCGCTGCACGCCCTCGCCTATTGTCAAAGGCTCTATTACCTGGAGGAAGTCGAGGAGATCCGCATGGCCGATGCCGCCGTCTATGCCGGCCGCGAGTTGCACGCCGCTCTGGAGGCTGACGAGGAAGGGGAGCGCACGCAACTGGAACTGTCCGACCCCGGTTTGGGGCTCGTCGGCAAGGTTGACGCGCTGCGGCGGCGCGATGGGTCGTTCTTGCCTTACGAGCATAAACGAGGGCGTGCCCGTCGCGAGGGTAAAGTGGCCGAGACATGGCCCTCGGATCGGCTCCAGGTGGTTGCTTATGCCGTGTTGATCGAGTCGGCGACGGGGGAGTCGGTCAAGGAGGGGCGGGTCCGCTATCATGCTGACAACATCACCGTCCGTGTCTCGATTGACGACCGGGCACGGGCCGACTTGGTCGAGGCGATCGCGCTTGCCCGACGGCTCCGCGAAAGCACGGAGCGGCCGCCGGTCGCCGAGAACGAACGTCTCTGTGCCCGCTGCTCGCTTGCGCCGGTATGCCTGCCCGAAGAGGTCCGGCAGTCTGAGGACCCGGACCGCGAACCGCTCCGGCTCTTTCCCCCTGATCGCGATGGCACCAACCTCCACGTCGTTACGCCGGGAGCCTCGGTGGGGCGAAGCGGCGAAACGCTCATCATCAAGACTCCCGACGGAGCGCCGGCGACCAAACACGCCATTCGCGAAGTCGACGCGCTCCTGCTCCACGGCTACGCCCAGGTCACGACCCAGGCGCTCAACCTTTGCGTTGATCGGGGCATCCCGGTCCATTGGCTGACGAGTTCGGGGCGGCACACCGCCAGCCTCACGGCGGGAGCCGGTCAAGTTCAACGGAGAGTCCGCCAATATCGGGCGCTGGCGGATGAGGCCACCTGTCTGCGACTCGCCAAGGCGCTCGCCCGAGCGAAGCTCGAGGGACAGCACCGTTACCTCCTCCGCGGCTCACGCGGCGATCAAAGCGCTCGCGATGAGATGCTCGCCGACCTCGTGCCACTGCGCTCGGCCCTGGCCTCAATCGAAGGCGCCGCCGATCGTGATTCACTTCGCGGCTTCGAAGGTTCGGCCGCCGTCGGTTATTTTCGCGGTCTCGCGAAACTGCTCGCGCCGACTGTCCCCGACTCGCTACGTTACGCGACACGGAGCCGTCGCCCTCCACTCGACCGCTTCAACGCACTCTTGGGTTTTGGTTATGCTTTATTACAAACAGCCGTCATGCGCGCGATCTTGGCCGCTGGCCTGGAACCTTCGCTCGGCTTCTTTCACACTCCTCGAAGCGCCGCGTATCCGCTGGTCTTGGATTTGATGGAACTCTTCCGGGTCCCGCTCTGGGACATGGTGCTCATCGGCTCGCTGAACCGTGGCCAATGGGATCCGGAAGAAGATTTCACGGTCACCAAAGTGAAGGTCTGGCTCTCGGAATCCGGCCGCCGCAAGGCGATCCGCTTGTTCGAAGACCGGCTCGACGAGTCCTGGAAACATCCCGTCGTCGGCTATTCGCTGTCGTATGCCCGAACGCTGGAACTCGAAGCCCGCCTGCTCGAAAAAGAGTGGAGCGGAGAGCCAGGACTGTTCGCCCGGATGCGGCTCCGCTGACGAGCAACCTTCACAGGCGAGACTTGCCCCATCGAGTCTATCACCACCGAGGATGTAACCTCTCCCGCTCATCGGCGAGGAGAGTTGCCAGCCTACGCGCAACGCTCCGGAGATTTGCCCGAGATGAACGATGCCAAGTGGTGGTTGGTTTGCTACGATGTACATAATCCCGTCCGGCTACGACGAACCGCTAAGGTGTTGGAGGGCTCCGGCCAGCGAATGCAAGAGTCCGTCTTCCGCTGCTGGATGACCCCAAGCCAAATGCACCGTCTGCGTTGGGAACTAACACAAGTGCTCGAACCCAACGACGAGGTGCTTCTGATCCCGCTCTGCCCGCGCTGTGTCTCCGGAATGGAGACCACCCACTCCGCCCAAAATCAACCCGACTGGCCCGACTCACCCGAGCCTCATCGGATCATTTGACCTTGTCGAACCTCTGTTCAAGCATCATCGTGCGTCATGCTCTCAAACAGCCTCCTTCGGCTCTAAAGTAAGCCTCGGCAATAACCTACGGCTCTTTGACAATCCGAGCGATGCATGATTCCTTCCAACTCGGCACCGCCGACCACCTTACGTCACGTCTTCCAGCAAATCGGCCCGATCCTCGGCGGTATTTCCACCCCCGGCCAACAACCGCTTGAAAACCCGGCTCGCATCTGCTGGAATCACAACGGTTTAGAATCGGGCGGTGCCGACCTTCCGTGATGCCGAAAGGCGTTGAGCACGATCAGGTCCCGGCCGGAGAGCACGTCGGCCGCAAGTGCCGACCTTCCGTGATGCCGAAAGGCGTTGAGCACTGTTATCCCACGTGATCGTCGAGGTCCCGCCGGCGGTGTGCCGACCTTCCGTGATGCCGAAAGGCGTTGAGCACTCTCGGCTCTGGTCGATCGCTATACCAGCCTTGGCCCCGTGCCGACCTTCCGTGATGCCGAAAGGCGTTGAGCACGAGCGATACATCGTCATCGTCGGCGAGCGACGATGGGTGCCGACCTTCCGTGATGCCGAAAGGCGTTGAGCACGTCCCCGACGTATCCAAGTCGACGGTTAGCTACTGGTGCCGACCTTCCGTGATGCCGAAAGGCGTTGAGCACTGATCGAGACCGATGTCAGCCTGCCCAGGCACGCCCAGTGCCGACCTTCCGTGATGCCGAAAGGCGTTGAGCACCCCACTGTGTCAAGACCAATCTTGGGGATGCAAAGGTGCCGACCTTCCGTGATGCCGAAAGGCGTTGAGCACATCGGTCAGGCCGCGATATGAGGCTCGAGACATGAAGTGCCGACCTTCCGTGATGCCGAAAGGCGTTGAGCACCACCGATCCGAGCGATGGCTCACAAGGCCAGCAACGCGTGCCGACCTTCCGTGATGCCGAAAGGCGTTGAGCACGGGCTTGAGGTTTCGGCGGGATCGGGCGAGGCGGCGTGCCGACCTTCCGTGATGCCGAAAGGCGTTGAGCACTTCATCTCCCCTGCCCTCCCGTCGCCTTGCAGTGGGTGCCGACCTTCCGTGATGCCGAAAGGCGTTGAGCACCAAGAGAGGACGCGTGACCCCCGCCGAACGACTTCGGTGCCGACCTTCCGTGATGCCGAAAGGCGTTGAGCACCGGCGCGCGGTGGATATGGGTGTCCTGTGGGCCTGGTGCCGACCTTCCGTGATGCCGAAAGGCGTTGAGCACACAGTGGCCAGACGAAGCGACTCGCTACCACGCGAGTGCCGACCTTCCGTGATGCCGAAAGGCGTTGAGCACGCGATGATGGGCGTGCTGAATGCCTTCGTGGCCGAGTGCCGACCTTCCGTGATGCCGAAAGGCGTTGAGCACGTCACTTGGCGACCAAACGCCAAATCCGATGCGGCTTGTGCCGACCTTCCGTGATGCCGAAAGGCGTTGAGCACTAAATATATTAGGAATGCCATCGAGACGCGTAACGCGTGCCGACCTTCCGTGATGCCGAAAGGCGTTGAGCACCAAAGTCAATCGCTATGCTATACGATTTCTGTGTAGTGCCGACCTTCCGTGATGCCGAAAGGCGTTGAGCACTCGACCGGTTCGCCTTCGAGCACCACTCCGGTCTCGGTGCCGACCTTCCGTGATGCCGAAAGGCGTTGAGCACTCGCGTGCCGCTTGGGGTAATCCTTGCTTCATGAGTGCCGACCTTCCGTGATGCCGAAAGGCGTTGAGCACATGTTCAAGGGTACGATTGACGAAGTTCTCGGCAAGGGTGCCGACCTTCCGTGATGCCGAAAGGCGTTGAGCACCCACTCCACCAGGTGACGGTCCGCGATCCGGTCGCGTGCCGACCTTCCGTGATGCCGAAAGGCGTTGAGCACTTCGCTTCGGCTGCGACCTTGGCGAAGAACCCATTGAGTGCCGACCTTCCGTGATGCCGAAAGGCGTTGAGCACTTCTGTCCTGTCATTGGTACCTCACTAGGATCAAGATGGTGCCGACCTTCCGTGATGCCGAAAGGCGTTGAGCACAGTTAAACTGTGGCGATTGTAACGTTTAGGACTCAGGTGCCGACCTTCCGTGATGCCGAAAGGCGTTGAGCACTACTGGCTGGCGCAAGGCGGCGCTCCCCAAGGCAGGTGCCGACCTTCCGTGATGCCGAAAGGCGTTGAGCACGTTTACAAGGGATGATGGGCGGGAAGAAGGCTCGAGTGCCGACCTTCCGTGATGCCGAAAGGCGTTGAGCACGCGTACCGGTCCGCATGAAACTGCAACGCTTCATCGAGTGCCGACCTTCCGTGATGCCGAAAGGCGTTGAGCACCCGTGGCCCTCTCGCTCCTGCCCAACGGTACGGCGGCAGTGCCGACCTTCCGTGATGCCGAAAGGCGTTGAGCACACGCACGGGCCGAACAGGACTTGCAACGTGAGCTTGGTGCCGACCTTCCGTGATGCCGAAAGGCGTTGAGCACTCCCCATGGGAATCAGGCTAGGCATCCCTTCGAGGTGCCGACCTTCCGTGATGCCGAAAGGCGTTGAGCACCATCCCCCGGACCATGCCGTCGCCGCTATGGAACGCATGGTGTGCCGACCTTCCGTGATGCCGAAAGGCGTTGAGCACGCATAGCGAGCCACGTTCGCCACGTCGAACGCATTGTGCCGACCTTCCGTGATGCCGAAAGGCGTTGAGCACAGTACCACGTCGTAGACGAGGAGCTGGTCAACGTCGTGCCGACCTTCCGTGATGCCGAAAGGCGTTGAGCACTGATCTTTCCGACCGTCACGCCGAGGACGGCAACCGTGCCGACCTTCCGTGATGCCGAAAGGCGTTGAGCACACAGAGATCGTGGCGAGATAAGCCGCCATCCGCATGTGCCGACCTTCCGTGATGCCGAAAGGCGTTGAGCACTAGACGGGGTCGGCACCCTCGGCCAAGGCCTTGCCGGTGCCGACCTTCCGTGATGCCGAAAGGCGTTGAGCACATGACCTAGAAAGATTATGTAGGGAGGAACAGTGGCGTGCCGACCTTCCGTGATGCCGAAAGGCGTTGAGCACAAGAGGACGGGCTGAGCCTTGCCTCGGCTGATCTCAGCAAGTGCCGACCTTCCGTGATGCCGAAAGGCGTTGAGCACACGCGGAGATTGAGCGGACCGAGGCGGGCAGCCGAGTGCCGACCTTCCGTGATGCCGAAAGGCGTTGAGCACAATCTGAACGCCAGCGAGATTGCGGATGTCATGGGGGTGCCGACCTTCCGTGATGCCGAAAGGCGTTGAGCACAATACCGGAGCCTTGTACCAATATCAGCCGATCCATGTGCCGACCTTCCGTGATGCCGAAAGGCGTTGAGCACCTTAACCGGCCGAGGGATGTCGACCAGGTACGCTTCGGTGCCGACCTTCCGTGATGCCGAAAGGCGTTGAGCACTATCGCGGGGGATCCTCGACACGCTTGTTGAAGAAGTGCCGACCTTCCGTGATGCCGAAAGGCGTTGAGCACCCCTCGGCAAGAATGCTCCCTTTATCAAGGGATGTGCGTGCCGACCTTCCGTGATGCCGAAAGGCGTTGAGCACTCTACGCCACCAAAGTGTTGCATATCCGTGGCGAAGCCGAGTGCCGACCTTCCGTGATGCCGAAAGGCGTTGAGCACTGGCGAGCCAGAGACATATTAGGGCAGTGGACCTTGTGCCGACCTTCCGTGATGCCGAAAGGCGTTGAGCACATCACCCGCTCAAGCTCCGCTACTTGCTTGGTCAGGTGCGTGCCGACCTTCCGTGATGCCGAAAGGCGTTGAGCACTCCATCTCCTCCTGTACCTCGCATTCGAATTCGGGGAGTGCCGACCTTCCGTGATGCCGAAAGGCGTTGAGCACGTATGGTTCCCCGGAATGCACTTCCTTTTGCTAGGTGCCGACCTTCCGTGATGCCGAAAGGCGTTGAGCACGGTTACTCGTCGCTTGCTTTGGCGATGGCATCACCGTGCCGACCTTCCGTGATGCCGAAAGGCGTTGAGCACATAACTGGTCGTCACTTTCCACCGCTGATCGCAAGTGGTGCCGACCTTCCGTGATGCCGAAAGGCGTTGAGCACTGGCCGGGTCTTGCCCTTCGGCATAACCGGACACGAGTGCCGACCTTCCGTGATGCCGAAAGGCGTTGAGCACGTGGGACCAATTGGTCCCAGGTAATCTCCAGCCAGTGCCGACCTTCCGTGATGCCGAAAGGCGTTGAGCACCAAATCGCAGCCAGTTCACATTCATGATTTCCGCGGGTGCCGACCTTCCGTGATGCCGAAAGGCGTTGAGCACGCAATCCCGGGGTTGGGCGACCGCGCCATGTCGATCGGTGCCGACCTTCCGTGATGCCGAAAGGCGTTGAGCACATCCAAGTCGTGAGCGAGGACCCCGAAGAGAAGAATGTGCCGACCTTCCGTGATGCCGAAAGGCGTTGAGCACAAACAGGCCAAGCAAACGCCACGTTACCGCGTCATCCGTGCCGACCTTCCGTGATGCCGAAAGGCGTTGAGCACGCAGGCCCCGTCCCGGTCGTGGCGTCCGTAGGGGCGTGCCGACCTTCCGTGATGCCGAAAGGCGTTGAGCACGCGATGGGAACCCGGTCTACGAGTCCGGTGAGTTCGTGCCGACCTTCCGTGATGCCGAAAGGCGTTGAGCACTCTGCCGTGTAGCGTTGGCCACGGCGCACGCGCGGGGTGCCGACCTTCCGTGATGCCGAAAGGCGTTGAGCACAGGTGAATTCGGATCAGGTTTATCATCGGCTCCAGTGCCGACCTTCCGTGATGCCGAAAGGCGTTGAGCACGAATAGCCGCCCGGGCCGGTGAGAGTGACGAACCCAGTGCCGACCTTCCGTGATGCCGAAAGGCGTTGAGCACTTGGCCACAAGGTTGATCGTGTCGTCGGGGGTTGTCGGTGCCGACCTTCCGTGATGCCGAAAGGCGTTGAGCACCGATGACAGAGCAAGAACGTTGCGACTACGAGAATGGCGTGCCGACCTTCCGTGATGCCGAAAGGCGTTGAGCACCTCTTGCCAATGCCGCATCTCGAAGGGCTGGCCAGAGTGCCGACCTTCCGTGATGCCGAAAGGCGTTGAGCACCCTCATGGCGTCCTGCTGCTGACCTCCGTGATGATGTGCCGACCTTCCGTGATGCCGAAAGGCGTTGAGCACTGGAAGGGACGCCAACTATCTGACGGGTTCAGCGTCTGTGCCGACCTTCCTTGATGCCGAAAGGCGTTGAGCACAAGAGGCGAATATCCTGGCAGTCGGCAGTGCTTCCGTGCCGACCTTCCGTGATGCCGAAAGGCGTTGAGCACGGGGTTTTTTCGACCAGCCCGAGCAGTGAACGGATGCGTGCCGACCTTCCGTGATGCCGAAAGGCGTTGAGCACATGATGGGACCTCCCTTAAGCTCCAGGGCATCGCAGTGCCGACCTTCCGTGATGCCGAAAGGCGTTGAGCACACCCCTTCGTACCGTCCTGGCCGGAGCGAATCACGTGCCGACCTTCCGTGATGCCGAAAGGCGTTGAGCACGTGTGACCGTCGATGCCATCTGGAAGCAACTCGACGTGCCGACCTTCCGTGATGCCGAAAGGCGTTGAGCACCCAGCGAATTTCTCTGGGTCGAGTCCATCCTTGATGTGCCGACCTTCCGTGATGCCGAAAGGCGTTGAGCACGATCCGCCGAGCAAGGTCAACCCCAGGGGGTGACCGTGCCGACCTTCCGTGATGCCGAAAGGCGTTGAGCACAAGACGAATTATGGGCGGCAACTCCAATCGTTGCCAGGTGCCGACCTTCCGTGATGCCGAAAGGCGTTGAGCACATCCTCAGTTCGCCGTCGACACTGACCGCGCCTTGTGCCGACCTTCCGTGATGCCGAAAGGCGTTGAGCACAACGAACTTTCCGGTCTCGATGTCCTGGATATTCAGTGCCGACCTTCCGTGATGCCGAAAGGCGTTGAGCACGCAGGTCCCGCTCGATCTGGGAGACGCGCTGCTTGCGTGCCGATGTGATTCCCGATCGAAAACCGTGGCGCTTTCCCGATCGAAAACCGTAGCGCCCGTAGACAGATGTTACCTAGGTTAACACCCCGGCGTCTACACTCCAGGGTGGCCCTTACCTTCGTTGTCT
>Ga0153954_1000479_pt1 | contig 31728 bp, 33 predicted proteins | sample TSFL038MetaG_FD_102277 | JGI IMG/M metagenome (GOLD analysis project Ga0153954, IMG submission 102277) | Attine ant fungus gardens microbial communities from Florida, USA - TSFL038 MetaG | ecosystem: Host-associated > Fungi > Mycelium > Unclassified | place: USA: Florida, Wekiwa Springs State... | reverse complement strand
CGTGATAGTTCAACCGGTCGAGATGCTCGACCAGCTCCATGTCGCGCTCGATGGCGAGTGTGGGGTTCTCGTTCAGGGCGTGGAACGGGGCCAAAAAGATGCCGGTACGCAGATAACGGTCTTGCATGGTCGTACCTCGAGACGTTCGAGAAAGGGTCAGATCGTGCGGAAACCGCCATCGGCCATGATGATCGAGCCGGTGACGTAAGCCGAGAGGTCGGAGGCGAGGAACACGGCGGGGCCTGCGATATCCGCGGGCTTGCCGGCACGGCCGAGCGGCGTATGGCGCATTGCCATCGCCACCATGTCGGGATTCTTGGCCCGTGCCTCGGCATTGATCTTCGTCTCGATCAGGCCCGGTCCGATGGCGTTCACGCGCACGCCGTCCTTGCCCAGTTCGGCCGCGAGAGCGCGCGTAAAACCCAGCACGCCGTGCTTGGAGGTGGTGTAGGCCGCCGAGTTCGGCCAGCTCACGTGCACGAAGGACTGGATCGAGCCGATGTTGACGATCCGGCCCTTGGTCGCGCGCAGCTGTTCGAGGAGGGCGTGCGTGATGTTGAACATGCCGTGGAGGTTGATCGACAGGATGTCGTCCCAATCCTTGGCCACGGCCGTCGGATCACCGGTGATCGGGTTGCGGCGATTGATGCCGGCATTGTTGACCAGGATCGAGATCTTGGCCGTCTTGGCGATCTCTGCCGCCGCGGCCTTGCAGGCCGCACGGTCCGTCACATCCACCTTGATCGCCGACGCTTCGCCGCCCGCCGACTTGATCAGATCGACCGTCTCTTTGGCGCCGTCGGGATTGATGTCGAGCACGATGACACGTGCTCCTTCTCGTGCATAAGCCTCGCTGATGCCCTGGCCGATGCCGGAGCCGCCGCCGGTCACGGCCGCGATGTGTCCCTGGAGCAGTCCCGCCATTCTTGTTTCCTCCCGATCCGACGCGTTCAGCGCTCGAGTGCCTCCATGTTGGCATAGAGTCGGCGCAGCGCGCCCCTCAGCACTTCCGCTTCGCGCGTCGAGAATCCCTTGAGCGCCACGGCTTCGTAACGTTCGGCGATCGGCAGGATGCGCCTGGTGAGCCGCTTGCCGGCTGCCGTGACGTACAGAGCGATGGCGCGCGCATCCTGCGCGTCACGCCGCCGCTCGACCAGCCCGTCCCGCTCCATCGTGTCGACCAGACGCGTCAAGGTCGAAACTTCGATCGATGTCGTCTTGGAAAGATCGCCCATGCGTCGTCCATCGCTTTCGCGCAGCGCCGCCAGCACGCGCCAGACCTGCAGCGATGCACCAAGACGCCGCATCTCCACGCCGAAGGCGGCGGCGATGCGCGCCCCCGCTCGGTTGAGGAGATACGGCAGATAGGAGTCGAGCGGGCTCACGCCGCCTTGGCGCTCGCACCCGAGCCGGTGCCCGGCTGGGACACCCCGACGCCGTCGGCGAGCGACATCGCCCAGTCGCGGAAGGCCTTGATCTTACGCCGCCGGATCGCCTCGGGGGGATAGACCACGTAGTAGGCGAACTCCGTCGACATCTTGAAGTCGAAGGGCACGACCAGCCGCCCGGCCTTGAGGTCGGGCGCCACGAGCGGGTCGCGTCCCAGCGCGACGCCCAGCCCATCCATCGCCGCCTGATAGGCCGCCACCGCGAAGTCGAAGGTGACACCGCGCGTGACATCGATGCCTTTCACGCCGGCCGCCGTCAGCCAGACCTGCCAATCATCAGGAAAAGTGGCGATATGGAGCAAGGTGAAGCGTTTGAGATCGACCGGCTTCTTGAGGGCATTGGGGCCCTTCAGCAGCGAGGGTGCGCAGACCGGTTTGACGTCCTCGCCGACGAGCCGCTCCGCCGTCAGTCCCGGCCAGTGGCCACGCCCGTAGCGGATGCCGATATCGACGTCCTCGCGCGAAAAATCGACCAGGCCGGTATGGGTGCTGACCCGCACGTCGATCTCGGGATTGGCACGCTGGAAGCCACCCAGACGCGGCACCAGCCACTTGGTCGCGAAGGAGGCCGTCGTCGTTACGGTGAGATTGCCGCCGCGATCCTTCTGCAGCAGCTTCTCGGTCGCCTCGTTGAGCTGATCGAACGCCGCGCGCACCGCCGGCAGGTAGGCCTGGCCGGCTTCCGACAACAGCAGCGAACGATTGCGCCGCACGAACAATTTTAATCCGAGCCGCTGCTCCAGCCCGCGCACCTGATGGCTGATGGCGGCCTGGGTCACGGACAGTTCTTCCGCGGCATCGGTAAAACTCATATGGCGCGCGGCCGCTTCGAAAGCGCGCAAGCCATTGAGCGGAGGCAGGGTTCGCTTCATGCCAAATCCCTTCAAAAAGCAATGATATTCACATGAGCTAAATTAATCAAAACAGGAGGAAGGGTCGTTTGTAAAGGGGGGCCCCGGAGCGCAAATGCAAGCCCAACAGAGTGCAATTCTTCTTCAGGGGAGTAGGTCTCATGGCCGACATCTCGCTTCACTACAGTTCCAAGGCGCCTCTGGCAGGCACCTTCACGGCTTTCCAGCAGATCTTCGCCACGTGGCGCCAGCGCGCCCGCGAGCGCGACGAGCTGAGCCATCTCGACGCCCGCAGCCTGCGTGACCTCGGTATTACGCCCGGCGCGGCGGAGTTCGAAGCCAACAAGCCCTTCTGGCGCGACTAAGAGGACTCCGGAGTCTCGGGCCCCTTTTTACCCTGCCGGGACCCGTCCCCATCTCCGGACACTGGCCGGCGGTCGATCTTCAGCCTCCCTGTCGACCGCCGGCTTTTTCTTGCCCGCATTGCCGGTCCGCCGCGGTCTTGCTAGACGCCGCGCGTGCCGCTTTCCGATTCACAGATCCAGGCGCTCGCCCGCGATGCCATGCAGCATGCCGGGGCGGGCAATTTCGCCGCCGCCGAGCCACTGTTCGCGCAGATCGTCGAGGCGCGACCCAATTCCGGCCAGGCGCTGCATCTGCTCGGCCAGACACGGTTGAAGCTCGGCCGCTTCGCCGAGGCGCGCGAGCCGCTCGACCGGGCAGCGAAGTTCCTGCCACGCGACGTGGCGCCTCAGATCAATCTCGCGGGCTGCCTGTCGGTGCTGGGTGAGCACGCGGCGGCGTTGACCGTGCTCGAGCGTGCCGCCCGGCTGAAGCCCGGCGATCCCAGCATCGCGCACAATCGCGGCCGCGCCTTCGAAGCGCTGGGCCGCGCCGACGAGGCCGAGCAGGCCTACGGCGAGGCGCTGGCCATCGACCATCGTTTGCTGCCCTCGCTCAGCGCCCGAGCGGGTTTGCTGGCCGCGCGCGGCGACTGGATGGGCGCCCTCGCCGATCTCGACATGGCGCTGACGGACCGGCCCGACGATGCGAGGTTGAAGGTGCGCCGCGGCGAGCTGCTGCTGGCGCACGGCGACTGGCTGCGAGGCCTACCCGACTACGAGGCGCGTCTGTCGTTACCCGGCGATCGTTATGTACCAAGCCTGCCGACCTGGCAGGGCGAGCCACTGACCGGCAAATTGCTGATCTATCCCGAGCAGACCGACATCGAGAGTGATGCGGCGATGCGCGACGTGCTGATGCTTGCGCGCGGCGTCGACGCCACGGTGCAGTGCGCCGACCGGTTGATCGATATCCTCGATCTCCCGACCACTCGCCGCGGCGATTCGCTTGACGACTTCGCCGCCGCCGCACCGCTGCGCAGCCTGCCATATCTCTTGAACTGGGACCTTGCCTCGTTGCCGGCGGCCGGCCCTCTGCGCAATGCCGAGCGCCTGGCGGAGTCCGCGAGCACCACGGGCGACGACATCTGGCAAATCCATCTCGCGGCTCGCCTCGGCCAACCAACGGTGATGCTGCTGCCGGAAGGGCGCGACTGGCTCTGGGGACCGAACGACGGCGTCAGTCCCTGGTATCCGACGCTGGAGATCCGGCGCGCTTAGTCCGCGGCGTGCTCTGATGCAGGTGGACGTCCTGCCCGCCGTTGCGCCGACCATTCGCGCAGACGCTGGAAGACCACATAGAGCAGCGGGATCGCGAAGATGCCGAACAAAGCGGCGGCCAGCATGCCGCCGAACACCGGCGTGCCCACCGCACGGCGGCTGAGCGCGCCCGCGCCCTCGGCGACCACCAGCGGCAACAGGCCGAGGATGAAGGCGAAGCTGGTCATCATCACCGGCCGGAAGCGCAACCGCGCCGCCTCGACCGCCGAGTCGGGTATGCTCTTGCCAGCACGCCGTTGCTGGACCGCGAACTCCACGATCAAGATACCGTTCTTGGCCGCCAGCGCGACCAGCACGACGAGACCGATCTGGGCATAGACGTCGAAGGCCAGTCCGGCGAGCGCGACCGCTCCGATCGCCCCCAGCAGGCCGACGCTGACCGACAGCAGGACCGGGATCGGGATGTTCCAGCTCTCATAGAGCGCCACGAGGAAGAGATAGGCGAAGAGCACCGCCAGCCCGAGCACGATGCCGGTCTGCCCGCTTGCTTCCCTTTCCTGCAGCGCCGTTCCGGTCCATTCGAAGCTATAACCGGTGGGCAAAGTGTCGTGTGACAGCCGCTCCATCGCGGCCAGTGCCTGGCCCGAACTGAAACCGGGCTTGGGTGCGCCGTTGATCACCACGGCGGGGAAGCCGTTGTAGCGGATCACCGCCTGCGGGCCCTGCACCAGTTTCGCCTGGGCAAGGGCGCGGATCGGCACCATGGTGCCCGCGGCGTTGCGCATGTAGACGCGGTAGATGTCGTCGATGGCGTCGCGGAAACGTGCATCAGCTTGCACGTTCACCTGCCAGGTGCGGCCGAACAGATTGAAATCGTTGACGTAGAAGCCGCCGAGAGTCGACTGCAGCGCGTTGAAGATGTCGCTCACCTTGACGCCCAGGACCTGCGCCTTGTCGCGGTCGATGTCGAGATAGACCTGCGGCGTATCGGCCGCGAAGGTGCTGAACACGCCGGCGAGTTCGGGCTGCTGGTTGGCCCCAACCAGCAGCCCACGCATGACCGCAGCGAGCTCGGTCGGCGGCTGGCCTTGGAGCGCTTCCAGGACGTACTGGAAGCCGCCGGTGCTGCCGAGACCCAACACGGGCGGCAGATTGAAGGGAAAGACGATCGCGCCCTGGATCGCCGCGAGCTGCGGACGCAGCTTCGCGATGATGGCGTCGACGGTCTGCGACTTGTCGGTCCGTTGGCTGTAGGGCTTGAGACGCACGACGAAGAAGGCCTGGTTCGGCGAGGCGACATAGTCGATGAAGTTCAAGCCGACCACCGAGAGCACACCCTCGACGCCGGGGATTGGCCTGACGATGTTCTCAACCTGGGCAACCAGCGCCTCGGTGCGATTGAGCGAGGCACCCTCGGGCAGACGCATGGCGGCGAAGAAGCCGCCCTGGTCCTCCGACGGCAGGAAGCCCTGCGGCGTCGCCTGGAACACGCCGACGGCGGCAGCGGCAGCGGCGATGACGCCGACGAGGCCCAGGATCGAGAAGCGTACCAGCCGCCGCACGACATAGACGTAGCCGTCGCGCACCTTGTCGATCGCATCCAGCACGTAATGCATGGGCCCTCGGCTCGCATCACCGCGGCGCAGCAGCACCGAGCAGAGGGCGGGACTCAGGGTCAGCGCGTTGATCGCCGAGATCACCATCGAGGCCGAGACCGCGACCGCGAACTGGCGGAACAGCTGGCCGCTGATGCCCGGGATGAATGCGACCGGCACGAACACCGACAGCAGCACCAAGGTAATGGCGATGATCGGCCCGGTGATCTCCGTCATCGCCTTCTTGGTCGCTTCGGGTACGGTGAGGTCGGGCTCTTCTTCGATCACGCGCTCGACGTTCTCGATCACCACGATCGCATCGTCGACCACGATGCCGATGGCGAGCACCAGAGCGAGCAACGACACCGTGTTCGCGGTGTAGCCGATCGCCAGCATGACCGCGAAAGCGCCGACGATCGACACCGGCACCGCGACCAGCGGGATCACCGTGGTCCGCAGCTTGCCCAGGAACAGGAACACCACGATCGCCACCAGCACGAAGGCGATGACCAGGGTGCGGACCACCTCCTCGACGGTGGCCGTGACGAAGATCGTGTTGTCCCACAGGACGTTGTAGGCGACATCTTCGGGAAAGCGCTGCCGCAGCTCCTCCATGCTGGCGCGGACCTTGCGCGCCACGTCGACGGCGTTTGCGCCGGGCGACTGGTAGATGCCGATCGCCGCGGTCGGCGCCCCGTTGAAGCGGCTGTAGCGCTCCTGCGTCTTGGCGCCCATGTCCGTGCGCGCGACATCCTTAACGCGCACGACCGAACCGTCCGGACTGGCGCGGACGATGATGTTCTGAAACTGCTCGGTCGTGGTCAGCCGGCCCGTGGTCTTGATGGTGAGCTGGAGCTGTTGGCCCTGCGGTGTCGGCGCCGAACCGATGCGGCCAAGCGCGGCCTGCACGTTCTGGCTCTGCACCGCCGCCACGACGTCGGCGGGGACGAGGCTGAAGCTGGTGAGCTTGTCGGGGTCGAGCCAGAGCCGGAGGGAATAGTCGAGCGGACCGAACAGCGTCGCCTGGCCGACGCCGCGGATGCGGGCCAGCGGATCGACGACATTGATGGTCGCGTAGTTGTTGAGATAGAGCGCGTCGTGCGTATTCTTGGGCGAGTAGAGCGTGATGATCTGCAGCAGCGCCGCCGACTTCTTGCGGATCACCAGGCCCTGGCGCTGGACTTCCTGCGGCAGCAGCGGCGTTGCGAGCTGGGCGCGGTTCTGGACGTTGACGGTGTTGATGTCGGGGTCGGTGCCGAGCGCGAAGGTGACGGTGAGGGTGTAGCTGCCGTCGGCGCCGCTGGCCGATTGATAGTAGATCGCGTTGTCGACGCCGTTGATCTGCTCCTCGATCGGCTGCGCCACCGTCGCCTCGACCGTCTCGGCATCGGCGCCGGGATAGAGCGTTGTGAGGGAGACCTGCGGCGGCACGATGTCGGGGAACTGCGCCACCGGGATCGACGCGATGGCGAGCAGGCCCGCAAGCGTGATGACGATCGAGATGACGAAGGCGAGCCGCGGCCGGTCGATGAAGACACTCGAGATCATCGAAGGCTCCTCAGCCGCCGCCGGCGGGCGACAGAACGGCGTCCGCCACGACCTGGCCTGGCCTCACCTTCTGGATTCCATCGACGATCACCCGGTCGCCCACAGTGAGCCCCGACGTGACGACGACGTCCGTACCGACGTTGGCGCCGGTCTTCAGCCTGCGCTGCTGGACCTTGTGCTCGCCATCGACGATGAGCGCGTAATAGCCCGACTGGTCGACCTGCAGGGCCGACTGCGGGATCACGAGCTGTGGCGACTCGTTGCGCTCGCGGATGATCGCGGTGACGAACTGGCCGTCGATCAGCATGCCGTCGGGATTGGGCATGACGGCGCGCATGATCAGCGAGTCCGTCTGTTGATCGACTTGCGGATCGGTGAAGTTCCAGACGCCCGCCAGCGGATAGTCATGGCCGTCGGAGAGGCGCAACCGGATCTCGATCTTGGCGAGTCCGCCGTCCTTCTGGCGTGATTCGCGGATCGTCTCGAGATCCTTCACGCTCACCGGGAAGAGCACATAGATCGGATCCTGGCTGACGATGGTCGCAAGCACGCCGCTCGCCGGATTGACCAGATTGCCGATCGTATAGGCGGTGCGGCCGATGCGGCCGTCGATCGGCGAGCGGATGTCGGTGTAGTCGAGGTTGACCTTGGCCTGGGTCAGCGCCGCCTGCGTCTGCAGGACGTGGGCGTTGGCGGTGTCGAGCACGGCCTTGTTGTGATCGACCGTCGATTGCGGGCTGAACTGGCGCTTGGAGAGATCGAGCTGGCGGTCGTATTCGAGCTGGGCGTCGACCAAGCTGGCTTCGGCGACGGCAAGGTTCGCCTTGGCCTGGTCGACCTGAGCCTGAAACTGCACCTTCTCGATCTGGTAGAGCAGGTCGCCGGCCTTCACGGTCTGCCCCTCGCGGAACAGCACCTTCTCGAGGAAGCCTTCGATACGGGCGCGCACCTCGACCTTGTCCACGGCCTTGATGCGGCCGGCGAACTCGAAGGACGTGCTGACGTTTTTCAACGCCGCGAGCCGCACGCCCACTGCCGGCGCGGGCGCCGTCGCCGCAGGCGTCGGCTTGTCGAAGCTGCCGCGCAGCAGCCAGGCCAGCCCGGCCACAACCACGATGGCGATTCCCACGATGACGGCGATGCGCCGCACCCTCGGTGCCGCTGTGCCTTGATCGTTCGGCATGACGTCCTCGCTCCTGGACCAGAGCCATCATAGCGACCCCGTCGTCGTCAGCTTGTACGAAATTGAGTGAACAAAGCGTCTTCCTTCGCCCTGTCCCGGGTGCTGTTATCGCCGCCATACGGAGGAAACATGGGCAAAGCGCTGTTCGACAAGATCTGGGACGGCCATGTCATCAAGGAGCTCGGCAACGGCTTCGTGCTGCTGCACATCGACCGGCTGCTGCTGCACGACATGTCTGGCGGCAAGTCGCTCAAGGAGGCGATCGAGCTCGGCCATGTGCCGGCCCAGCCCCGGCTGATCTACGGCACGCCCGACCACACCATGTCGAGCAAGCCCGGGCGCACGGAGAAGACCTTCCCGCCGGGCGAGCCGCTGATCCTGTCGATGCGCGAGACCACGTCGAAGTACGGCATCAAGCTGTTCGACCTCGGCCAGGACGGCCAGGGCATCGTGCATGTGATGGGCCCCGAGCAGGGCCTGACCTTGCCCGGCACGACCCTGGTCTGCGGCGACAGCCATACCTCGACACATGGCGGCATGGGCGCTCTCGCCTTCGGCATCGGCGCCTCGGAGCTGGTGCATGTCATCGCCACGCAAACGATGGTGCAGCGCAAGCCCAAGCTCTTTCGCGCCAGCTTCGAGGGCAAGCTCGAGCCCGGCGTCACCGCCAAGGACATGATCCTGCACCTGATCGGCGAGGTCGGAACGGCGGCGGGCACGGGCTTCGCGGTCGAGTATGCGGGCTCGGCGGTGCGCGCGCTGCCGATCGAGGCGCGGCTCACGCTCTGCAACCTCACCATCGAGATGGGCGCGCGCACCGGCATGGTGGCGCCCGACGACACGACCTACGAGTATCTCCACGGCCGCGACTACGCCCCCAAGGGCGCGCTGTGGGATCGCGCCGTCGCACACTGGCGCACGCTGCCCACCGATCCCGACGCCGAGTTCGACCGCGAGCACACGATCGACATGAAGAAGGTGGCGCCGCAGATCACCTGGGGCACCAGCCCCGAGCACGTGATCGCCGTCGACAAGGCAATCCCCGATCCGTCGGCAGCCGGCGAGAAACGCGGCGCCTGGGAAGCGGCGCTGCAGTATCAGGGTCTCGAACCCGGCAAGCCGATCGAGGGCACCAAGGTCGATTGGGTGTTCATCGGCTCCTGCACCAACAGCCGCATCTCCGACCTGCGCGCGGCGGCCGAGATCGCCAGGGGCCGGCACAAGGCCGATCACGTCACGGCCTGGGTCGTGCCGGGCTCGGTGCGCATCAAGCAGCAGGCCGAGGCCGAAGGGCTCGACAAGGTGTTCCTCGACGCGGGCTTCGAATGGCGCGAGCCCGGCTGCTCGATGTGCATTGCCTCCAACGGCGAAAGGGTGCCGCCCGGCCAGCGCAGCGTGTCGACCTCCAACCGCAATTTCGTGGGCCGCCAGGGCCCGGGCGCACGCACCCATCTCGCCAGCCCCGCCATGGCGGCAGCCGCCGCGATCAAGGGCGCCATCGCCGATGTGAGGAAGCTCTGATGGACAAGTTCACCAAGGTGACGGGTGTCGCCGCACCGCTGATGCGCCAGAACGTCGACACCGACCTGATCATCCGCATCGAACGCCTCGTCGAGAACGTCACGCGCGACGGTCTCGGCCCCTATTGCTTCGAGCAGATCCGCTTCAAGCCGGATGGTTCGGAGAATCCCGACTGCGTGTTCAATCAGGAACCCTACCGCAATTCACCCATCATCCTCAGCCGAGAGAATTTCGGCTGCGGCTCGAGCCGCGAGGGCGCGGTGTGGGCGCTGAAGGGCATGGGCATCAAGGCGGTGATCGCGCCCTACTTCGGCGACATCTTCAACAACAACTGCTTCCAGAACGGCATCCTGCCGGTGCCCCTGCCGATCGAGGACGTCGAGCAGCTCGCCGATGAGATGAAGGCCTCGCCCGGCAATGCGCGCGTGACCGTCGATCTCGAGAATTGCGTGGTGATCTCGCCCACCGGGCGCACCATTCCCTTCAAGGTCGATGCGCGGCGCCAGCATGCCTTGCTGAACGGGCTGGACGACATCTCCCAGACCAAGACGGCACAGGCCGAGATCGAGGCCTGGCAGAAGGCCGACCAGCAGGCACGACCATGGGTGTGGCTGTAGGCTTCGCTTGAAGCCGCAGCACCTCGCGCTCGCGGCGGTGATCGCGGCGGTCTGGGGCCTGAACTTCACGGTCATCCGTTTCGGGCTCGACGAGTTCACGCCGCTTTCCTTCGCCGCCTGGCGCTTCGTGCTGGGCGCGCTGCCGGTGCTGGTGCTGCCGCGCCCCGCCGTGTCGTGGAAGGTACTGGCAGGCATCGGCGTCTTCCTGTTCGGCGGCCAGTTCGTCTTCCTGTTCTTCGCCATGGTGACCGGCCTGCCACCCGGTCTCGCGTCGGTTCTGGTTCAGCTCCACGGACCGCTGACGCTCGTGCTCGCAGCGCTCTTTCTCAATGAGCGTGCGAGCCCCGGTCAGTGGCTGGGCCTCGCGGTCGCGTTGCTCGGCGTATTGCTGATCGCGCGCTCGGTCGAAGGCAGCGTCGGCTCGCTGGCCGTCGGCATCGCATTGCTGTCCGCGTTGAGCTGGGCGGTCGGCAATCTCTTCCTGCGGGCCGGCCGCGGCACGTCGGTGCTTGCCGTGACCGCCTGGGGCAGCCTGCTGCCGCCGATACCGCTGCTGGTCGCCGGCGCGTTGATCGACGGTGTCGGTCCGACCTTCGCGCCGATCCTGCATCCGACAGCGCGCGGCGCCTTCGTGCTCTTCTACACGGTCGTGCCGGTGATGTGGCTCGGCTACTGGATCTGGGGAACGCTGCTGCGCACCTATCCCGCCGCCAAGGCGGGGCCCGTCTCGCTGCTGGTGCCGTGTTGCGCGCTCGCCTTCTCCGCCGCGCTCACCGGCGAAGCGATCGGCGGCCTGCGTCTGGTCGGTGTGATCGTTGTCCTGGGAGGCGTGGCGCTCGGCATGTTCGCCGGAAGACGCTAGCGCCCAGAAAAGGGAAACGGGAGCCATCGCTCCCGTTTCCGCTCCCCAATGGGCATCCCGTAGCGGCCGAGCCGGCACACGGAATGCAGTTCGTTACGAAACAGTGTACGCGCGGCTTCTCGAATCGTCAATCCGCATCGCTAACGCGGAAACAATCCAAACTATAGTCTAAGCCTTTGAAAGACCGCACCATTCGGCGATGAACAGCGCCGTCGACTGGGTAATCTTGCGCACCGATTCGAGGTTCACCCGCTCGTCGAAGCCATGGATGTCGTCCGACAGGGGCCCATAAACCAGCGCCGGCAGACCGGCATACAGGCCGAAAAAGCGGGCGTCGGTTGTGCCGGTGGTCCGTCGATCGGCGAGTTCCTCGCCGAACACGGTCTTGTGGGCGCCCGCCAGGATATCGCGGACCTTCTCATGGTTCTGGAGGATGTAGGGCTCGGCCTGGAAGCCCTCCCAGCTCACGGTCGGCGGATTGTTGCCGAGAAAGGGATCGTTGGCCGCCGTGGAGCGGATCACGTCCTCGATCTCCTGCCGGCACTCCTTCAGGTTCTGCGACGGCAACACCCCCACGCGCATGTCGAAGGTGCACCATGACGGCACCGAGCTCGCCCAGTCGCCGCCCGCGATCTTGCCGACGTTGAAGTTCACCGGGTGATGATGCTCGTTGAAGTGATGGTCGTGCACCTTCTTCTCGTTCCACTTCTTCTCGACCACACGCAGCTGCTGGATGAGCCGATAGGCCGACTCGATCGCATTCGATCCGGCATCCGCCTTGTAGACATGCACGGGATGGCCGGTGACCTTGACCTGGAACCACATCACGCCGACCTGCGCGACGGTGAGCGTGCAGCCTGACGGTTCGGGGATCAGCGCCGTGTCGGCGCGATAGCCGCGCTGCAGGCAGGCGAGCGCGCCGTTGCCCGTGCACTCCTCCTCGACCACCGACTGCTGATAGACATCCGCCGCCGGCACGTAGCCCAGCGCGCGCAGTGCCCGTAGCGCATAGACATTCAGGATCAGGCCGGCCTTCATGTCACCGGCGCCACGGCCATACATCCAACCGTCCTTCACATAGGCATCGAACGGGTGGCGCGACTACATCTCGTGCGGCCCCTCGGGCACGACGTCGATGTGACCGTTCAGGATCAGCGAGCGGCCCTTCGGATTGGGCGCGCGCCAGGCGCCGACCACGTTCCAGGCATCGTCGTAGTCCAGCGAATGCGGCGAGTAGCCCGGCAGGTGCTTGATGTCGTCGATCTTGACCTGCCAGCGATCGATACCGAGCCCGTCTTCCTTGTAGAGCCGCGCCATCATGTCCTGCGCCGGCGCCTCGCGAAAACGCGTCGACGGGATCTTCACCAGATCGGCCAGCACCTTGGTCTGCTCGTCGAACGACTTGTCGACGGCGTTCATGATCTGGGTCTTGAGGGCAGCATCGAGCATCGAACACTCCGTACATAAAAATTTTTACCGGCCATCGGGCCACGCCCCGTCAAAGAAACGGGAAAATAACGGGCCCATCACCTGGTTGTCGGGATTTTGCTCTTCGGCGCGCCGAAATAAACGGCCGATTGAGCGGAACGAAACGGCCGATCGCCGATCGTCTTCGCCATCTTAGGCGCGCCTCGTCGGTTCGACACATTCTGATCAATGGACGTGTGGGGCAACAGCACTCTGCGCCGGATGCCGAGATCGAAAAGAGCTCTTTACAAAAACGAATGACCGTTCTATTGACGCCCCATCAAGACCCAAACAGAGGCCCTCATGCACGCGACCCAGCACAGCCGAACCGCAGAATTCATGGCCTTTTTCCGCGCTCTGGAGACGGCCCGCCCCGCCAATGTCCGCCTGTTCAGCGACCCGTGGGCGAAGGGTTTCCTCGGTAGCTCCTTCCGCGCTTTGGCGACCGCGGCCCGCCTGCCGGCGATCGGCTGGGCGTTGCGGCGTTTCATCGACCATCGCTGGCCGGGTGCGCGCAGTTCGGGTGTGGCGCGCACGTGCTTCATCGACGAGGCCGTGAACACCGCCCTCGAAGATGGCTTCAGCCAAGTCGTGCTCCTGGGCGCGGGCTTCGACAGCCGGGCTTACCGCCTGCCCTTCGCCTCAGAGGCACGCATCTTCGAGATCGATCATCCCAACACCTCACACTTGAAGCGCCAGCACGTCGAGACGCTGCTCGGCAATCTTCCGCGTCACGTCACCTTCGTCGCCGCCGACTTCAATCGTGAGCGCTTGGGCGATGTGTTGCGTGGCGCAGGAGTCGACTTCACTCGACCGGTCTTCTTCGTCTGGGAAGGCGTCTCGCAGTACCTCACGGCCGAAGCGGTCGATGCCACCTTCCGCGACGTCGCGACGTCGGCCGCCGGCAGCAAGCTCCTCTTCACCTACGTACATCGCGACGCGATCGCAGGACGCACCGATGCCTATGACGGCATGGCGGCGATCCATCAGGCGGTGAACGACGCGGCCGAGCCCTGGACCTTCGGTTTCGAGCCCGGCGAGCTGCCCGACTATCTTGCCGCGCGCGGCTATCGGCTGATCTCCGATCTCGGCGCCGCCGACTATCGAGCGCTCTATCGCGATGCCACGATCAATCGCGCCAGGGGCTACGAGTTCTATCGCATCGCCGTGGCCGAGGTTCTGCCGCACGGCCCGGCAGCATAGTCTGGCCCCCATGCCCAAGGTCAGCCAGGAACATATGGAGGGGCGGCGGCGGCAGATCCTCGCCGCCGCCAGCCGCTGTTTCGCCCAGGTCGGCTTCCACGCCGCGACCATGCAGGACGTGATCAAGGCGTCGGGCCTGAGCGCCGGCGCGATCTACAACTACTTCCAGAGCAAGGAAGACATCATCGCCGCCATCGCCGACGAACGGCATGACCGCGAGGCGGCGCTGCTGCAAGCCGCCGAAGCCGAGCCCGAGCCCGATCGCGCCATCCGCCAACTCGCCCTCGCCTTCTTCCAGCACCTGTCCGACAAGGGGCAGGACGAGGAGCGCCGCGTCGGCGTGCAGCTCTGGGCCGAGACCCTGAACAACAAGAAGCTCGCCCGGCTCGCCAAGGACGGCACGGCCGGGCCCTATCGCGTGCTGTGCACTCTCATCGACCGCATGAAGCAGGCCGGCGAGCTGCCGAAAGCGATCGAAAGCGAGCCGCTCGCCCGCGTGATGATCGCGCTGTTCCAGGGGCTGGTGCTGCAGAAGTGCCGCGAGAAGGACCTCGACCTGCAGGCCTATGTGCGGACCGTGCTGCTCATGTGGGACGGATTGCGTCGCGCGCGATGAGCGCACCCTGCTTCAGCAGGACAGCTCGCACCGTTTCGGCATCGACCGAACCACGCTCAGCGAATTGCGCTGCCGCCACGCCCGCCGCCTGGCCTGTCGCGAAGGCCGTGCCCATGACACGCAGGCTCGCGCCCGCCTGCCGGTCGGCATCGGCGGTGCGGCCGGCAGCAAAAAGGTTCGGCGTGTCGCGGCTCATCAGGCAGCCGAGCGGAATCTCGTAAGCGCCCTTGTCGGGCGGATAGACGAAGGTGCTCTCGAAGGTCGCGCGGTCGTGCCATTCGACGCCCCAGGCACCAAGGCCGATCGCATCAGCCATCGGCCGGCCCTCGACCACCTCCTGCCACGTGAGCCGATGCAGCGCCTCGAGGTGCCGGCTTTCGCGCGTGCCGAACTCCGGACCAGTGCCGACGAGATAGGCCTGCACGCAACCCGGGATCGACCGGATCGCGTCGAGATAGGCCCACGCCTGCTCGCGCCCGCGCCGCTCCGCCGCCGACAGGCTCGCCCCGTCGCGAGGATCGTAGTCTTCCGAAGCGACGTAGCAGACGAGATCGCCCGAGATCGGCAACCGCACGGTGACGCTGCGATCCTTCGTTAGGCGGCTTTCGCCTTTCGCGCGGGCACGAGCCACTGCTGCCGAGATCTGGTCGGCACTCACCGCGACCTCGCGCGGAATGCCGCCGAAGCGCGTGCTCAAGGTGCCGAGATTGACCGCGCCATCGTTGCCGTAGCGCGTGGACGCACCGGCGAAGAAGGCGAGATCGGCCTCGCCGCTGGCATCGACGAAGGCGCGTGCCTGTACCGTGTGGCTGCCGGCATGATCGTACCAGGTGACGTCGACGATCCGGTCGTCCCGTCGCGTGGCGGCGCTCACGAAGGCATGCAGACGGACGTCGATACCGGCATCGGCGCACAGCCCGTCGAGCACACGCTTCACGGCTTCAGGCTCGAACACCACGAACACGCCGCGATGGCGCTGCGGGCCCGTGACTGCGCCAAGAGCGCGCAGGCGCTGCATCACCTCCTCGGCCAATCCGGCCACGGCCTGACGCGGCGGTTCGCCGAGCGTGTAGAGCCCGCAATAGGTGACCACGCCACGCAAGGTCGATGCGCCGCCGAGACAGGCCCCGCGCTCGAGCAACAATACGCGCGCGCCCGATCGGGCTGCAGCCACAGCGGCGGCCACGCCCGCGCTGCCGCCGCCCACGATCACGACATCAGGATCGGTCATGACTAGAGCGACACCGGGCTGATCCTCTCCCAGATCAGCTCGCGATGGATCTTCAGGCCGTTCGTCTCGCGGTCCGGCGGCACGAGAACCATACGGTCGCCGTCGAAGCGGACCTTGCGCACCTGCGGCACGGCGAAGCGCGCCGGATCGGAGTTGGCGTCGACTGTTGTCGTGAGCGTGCTGCCGTCGAACGTGTAGTTGCCGCAGTAGGAGGAATATTCACGCCTGGCACCGTCGGGCAGCTCGGCGCGGCCATCGACAAGCACGGCCATCATGCGACCATCGGCGGTGAGCGACACGAGCCCCATGCCGCGCGGTCCGTAGGGCACGCCGATCTGCTGGCCGCCCGGGTCGACCATCGTGCCGCTCACATAGCGCCAGATGCCCACGATATTGGGCGACGCTGTCGATTCCGAAGGTATGGGTGACATGACTCTCCTCCTGCCCGTCATTGTGCCACCGATCGAGGAGACCGCCGAACACTCGGAAAATTCCGCCGTCCGGGCGTGCGATCTTGCCAAGGACGCCCGCCCGGTGGACGCTCATGCCATGCCTGACGCATCCCACAGTTCCGCGCCGCGCCTGCTCGACGTTGCGATCGTCGGCGGCGGCCTCGCCGGCCTCTATGCCATCCATCGGTTGCGCAAGATGGGCCTCAAGATCCGCGCCTACGAAGCCGGCTCCGGCATCGGCGGAACCTGGTTCTGGAACCGCTATCCCGGCGCGCGCTGTGACGTGGAGAGCCTGGAATATTCCTACAGCTTCGACGAGCAGCTGCAGCAGGACTGGAAGTGGCCGGAACGCTACGGCACGCAGCCCGAGATCCTGAAATACATCAACCACGTCGCCGACCGCTTCGACCTGCGCCGCGACGTGCAGCTCAACACCCGCATCAAGTCGGCGCGTTTCGACGGCAAGACCAACGAATGGACCTTGAAGACCGAAGCCGGCGAGGAAATCCGCGCGCGCTATGTCGTCATGGCCGCCGGCAACCTCTCGACGCCGCGCGTGCCCGACTTCAAGGGCATCCACGACTTCAAGGGGAAGTGGTACCATACCGGCCTGTGGCCACATGAGGGTGTCGATTTCAGCGGCCAGCGAGTCGGCGTGATCGGCACGGGCTCGTCGGGCGTGCAGATGATCCCGATCATCGCCCAGCAGGCCAAGCACCTCACGGTCTTCCAGCGCACGGCGAACTTCAGCCTGCCCGCGCGCAATGAGCCGATGACGCCGGAGCGCGAGGGTCCACACAAAGCAAACTATGCGGCACGTCGGGCGGCGGCGATGGAGACGCCTTTTGCGATCGGCGGCCATCCCAAGCCGACGCAGAAGACACTCGAGGTCACACCCGAAGAACGCACCAAGACCTATGAAGACAAGTGGCAGCAGGGCGGCTCGATCAGCTACCTCTATTCCTACACCGACCTCCTCGTGAGCAAGGAAGCCAACGACACCGCCTCGGAGTTCGTACGCAACAAGATCCGTTCCATGGTGAAGGATCCCGTGACCGCCGAGCTGCTGGCGCCCAAGAGCCATCCGATCGGCACCAAACGGCTCTGCCTCGATACGAACTACTACGAGACCTACAACAGGCCGAACGTGAAGCTTGTCGACGTGCGGTCCGATCCCATCGAGGAGATCACGCCGACCGGCCTGAGGCTGAAATCCGGCGTCACGCACGAGCTCGATGCACTGGTCTTCGCCACCGGCTTCGACGCCATGACCGGCGCGCTGAACGAGATCGACATCCGCACGGACGAAGGCGCCGTGCTGCGCGAACACTGGCTGGGCGGGCCGCTCACCTATCTCGGCCTGATGGTCGCGGGCTTCCCCAACATGTTCGTCGTCACCGGTCCCGGCAGTCCGGGCGTGAAGACGCAGATGATCGCCTCCATCGAGCAGCACGTCGACTGGATCGCCGACTGCATCGATCACCTGCACCAGCACCAGCTCGACCGCATCGAGCCGACGCCGGCAGCAGAGACAGAGTGGGTGCACCACGTCAACCAGGTGGCCGACAGCACGCTCTATCCGCTGGCCAATTCCTGGTACATGGGCGCCAACATCCCCGGCAAGCCGCGCGTATTCATGCCTTATGTCGGTGGTTTCGACCGCTACAAGAAGCATTGCGACGCCGTCGCCGCCAAGGGCTACGAGGGCTTCGCGCTCTCGCGTCACGAGACGGCAGCCGCCTAGGTGCATTTCGTCCATCACCGCATCGAGGCGGCACCGCGCCGCTGGGCCGACGTCGCGCGCCGATTGGCGAGCGCGAAGCTGAATGGCGGCACGCTCTATGGCGTATGGCGCAGCCAGATCGGCCGGCCGCGCGACGAACTGCAGGCGATAACCTTGTGGTCGCAGGAGACAAAGGCCGCTGCGGCCGAGCACACTTTGCTCGGCGGCAATGCCGACGTCGTTTGCGTCCGCAGCGAGGCACTCGCGCCGACCCTGCGACCCACCGACGCCACGGTACCGACGCGCCAGGGCAACTACGCCTTCCGCTGGTTCGCGACGCCCGAGCCGTACTGGGCCGAGTTCCTCGATCTCTGCGCCGCCGCGTGGCCCGATTTCGAGGCGGCCTACGATTCGCAGGTCATCGGTCTCTGGCAAGCGATCGATGACAGCACCGGTCCGTCCACCGACGACGCCACCGGCGCCGGCCGCTCCGGCATCCGCAGCCTCCTGCTGACCCGCCGGCCCAACCTCGCCATGTGGGAGCGTTCCAAGCTGCCCGAGGGCGACAAGGAGGCGAAAGTGCGCGAGCAGCTCAGCCGGCGCTACGATCTCTGCGACTGGACGGTCGTCTCGACCTCGACCCTGCTCACCGCCATGGACCGGACCGACACCGCCCGCTGGACGTGAGGCGCTGGACGGACGAGGCCGGGCCGCCTATGTGACCGGCGCCATGCAGACGCTGCGCACGCTGGAAGCCCTGGAGCACGAAGGATTGGTCGCCGCCGATCCGCGGCTGGCCGAGGCTGCGCAGGCGATGGCGATCGCCATCACGCCCGAGCTTGTCGAGCTGATCGACCGCCGGAACCTCGCCACCGATCCGATCGCGCGGCAGTTCGTGCCGAGCGTCCGCGAGACCGAGATCGCGCCCGAGGAGCTGGCCGACCCGATCGGCGACGAGGCGCGCTCGCCGGTGAGGGGCATCGTGCACCGCTATCCCGACCGCGTGCTGCTGAAGCCGCTGCACGTTTGCCCGGTCTATTGCCGCTTCTGTTTTCGCCGCGAGAAGGTCGGGCCGGGCGGCGAGGCGCTGTCGGCGGTCGAGCTAGAGGCCGCCCTCGCCTATATCCGCACGCACGAGGGCATCTGGGAGGTGATCCTGACCGGCGGCGATCCGTTGATGCTGGCGCCGCGGCGCCTCGCGGAGCTGATCGCGGCGCTTGACGCCATCCCGCACGTCGCGGTGATCCGCATCCATAGCCGCGTGCCCGTCGTCGACCCCGAGCGCGTCACCGAAGGGCTGGTCGCCGGCCTCAAGCCGCGTCGCGCCGGCCTGTGGCTCGGCGTCCATTGCAATCACGTGCGTGAGCTCACGCCCAAGGCACGCGCGGCGCTCGCCCGTCTCGCCGACTCGGGCATTCCGCTGCTCAGCCAGACCGTGCTGCTGGCCGGCATCAACGACGATGCCGACACGCTCGCCGAGCTGATGCGCGCGCTGGTGACGGCGCGGGTCAAGCCCTACTACCTGCACCATCCCGACCTGGTGCGCGGCACCGGCCACTTCCGCGTTCCCATCGCGCGCGGCCGCGAACTGATGAAGGCGCTCCGCGGCCGGCTGTCGGGCCTCGCCCAACCGACCTACGTGCTCGACGTGCCCGGCGGCCATGGCAAGGTGCCGATCGGCCCCAACTATGTCGCCGACGATCCCGACGCGCTCACGATCGAAGACGCGTTCGGCGGCTCGCATTGCTATCCCCCCAGAAAACAGGACTCTGAATCGTAGTCGGCTATGGCGCTCGTCGGTGCAAGATCATCCGGCCGGGCGAGTTTTTCGTAGAGGGATAGGAGGCGCGGAGTTCGATTTCGTCAGCAGTCAGCTTGCGAACCGTGAGCACCATGAAATCGGCAAATAGCGCACACGAGATGGTCTCGCCGTCTGCGTCGGCGGCGAAGGCGCATTCTTTCACCAGGGGCGGCCGATGCCAGTCGGGCGGCAGGGACTGACCGAACAGAAAGGTGATGCGATCCGCAGTCGCCTCAACAGACTGCAGAATCACATAAGCTCCCGACGAGTCGTCACCTTCCCAACGTCCGGCATAGGACGCAAACCTCCCCCGGTCGACCGACGTCGAATCAACCTGTCGAACAGGAAAGACGATATCCGAGCCGGATGCATATCCGCCCGTCGTCCGACAATTGGTGGGGCCGGAGCGGATGTCGGCCGCGGACATGAAGGCCACGAGACAATCACGGTACCGGCGCGTGAACAGGCCGGAGCCCGCCGCGGAATGCCCCGACAAATCCGGCGGCTTGTCGACAAGCATATACGCCGCCGATGTGTTGCGTAGAGCACTTCGCATGGCATCGGCGCGGCCACCGGGAAGATCCTCCAAAGAGTCGCCTTCAAAAAAGAAGGCTGCTATCCGCGACGCTTTGACGTCGCTCAACCGTCGCGCAAGCTCGTCACGCTGCCAGCGCAGCTCGTCGGGGGAGCGGCCAAGTGTGCCCGGCGCCAGACCGATCACACCATCCACATCGACGAGCCTACTCGCTGACAATGCCAACCAGCCGCCACGCGAAGCGCCAGCAACGATGATCCGACGATATCCGCTGCGGCGCGCCCGAGCGGCCTCATCGGCAAGAAACGACACCTGCCGGTCGTCCTCCGAGACAACGTCGACATATGGCAACCGATTGATCCGCAGAATGTCCCATTCTGCCGAGCGAGCCATCTCGACGAAGATGCCCGGGATCGCACCGTTGGCGACGTCGATATCGCCACGGCCGTGGAGATAGATCAGCACGCCAGCCGTCGCTGCGGGGCCAAGATGCGGAACGGCTCGCGCCTCCCAGGTGGACCAGACAAATTGCTGGGCCCGGGCGACCTGGAGCACTGCCGTGACCACGAACAGGCAACCGATGAGTAGCGAGATCATCTTAATCACTCTGTTAAGGATCATCGACCCGCCTCCGCTCGGGCACAATTTACCATCGGTTGAATCCCGTGGATCGCTCTAGCCTATGTCTTCCCCTGGAAGACCAGTCGGCGTCGGCGGACCGTCGTCTTTTGGCGGAGGCGGATGAAGAGGAGGTTCGGAGGGGAATGTAGATCCTCGGTTTTTGTAGCTCCCAAGGGACAAGGACATTTGGCTCAAAGGGGTACTTCGGCAGGTTCTCGTATATGTCGAACGGAGGCGGCACCTTCGGTGATGTGCTTGCGACCTGTGAACTGACTGGCGGCTCGCCAACGCCGGGATCCATTGCATTCTTTGCTAATGTCTCATCGATTCCACGCCTTTCGCGTCCGGATAGTCGTACCCACACCGCGAGCGGCGGCCGCTCGGTCTGGCCGGGTTGGGCGAGCCAGTCGGCAACTTGTTTGTCGAGATCAGCCTTGTCCCGAACGACGTCGCGCTTGGCGGCGCCGAAACGGACGTCGATGAAATGCTTGTTGGTCGCCTGCTGACTCGGGTTGCCGGCGAACTCGGCGGCATTCTGCAACGTCGCGACTTGATGCGCAGCGTCGATTGCGACGAGAACCTGCTCGGCATCGAGTGGCTCGGTCGGATTGGGCACCGGGAGCGGCAGCTCCGCTGTGTAGGTTTGCCCGGTTAAATTTTCCTGTGCCGCTTTCCTCTGGTTGGCGACGATGGCGGCGTCCGCAGGACCCAGGACATCGATGGCACGCCGGTGGAGCGTGCCCGCCGCCCCAGCATCACCGCGTGCAAGGGCGCTTTCGATGGCATTGCGCCAGACCGATGAGACGGCAGCCTGGGCGGTGGCATCGGGATCGCCGTTAGCGGCACGGGCATGCTCGCGGGCGGCGTTGTCGGCCACGTTGGCATAGAGCGCGACCGAATCGGGATCGTTGTAGTCGAGGCCGGCCTGTTTGGTGAGAAGATCGATGCGATTCCTGGCCGTCGCAGCCTGATAGGCCAGCGCCTCGCGCCTGGTGTGGCGCAGGACATTCTCGCGCGTGAAGACCAGGTGACTGTCGAGGGCCGAGCCGAGCCGAGCCGGCGGCGGATGGCCGGTGTCGGCGCGGCGTCGAGCGTCTCCTGCCGCAGATCCTGCAGGCGGTGCAAAATGCCGGGCGTGGCGGCCAGGGCATCTTCGCCCCGCTTGCCGTAGAAAGCGTCGGGATCGGTATAGAGAAGCTGCTGCTGCTTCTCGATGAAGCCGTTGTTCAATGCCTCGGCCTGTGTGGCGTCGGCGAGATCGGATGCGGTCGGGGCGGCATCGAGCGTGGAACTGGAGAAATCATTGGCCATGCGCGCGACCGTACGCGCACTTCCGCTATTGGCCGGATTCTGATCAATGGATTGCGGACACCACGTTCACCGTCCGCAGGCGCGCTACTTTTCGTTCAGCGTGTCCTCGCCGATCGGGCCTTCTGCTTCGACCACGAGTTCCACTTTGCGTTCGCCTGCCTTCTCGAAGGTCAGCGTCACCGGCACCTGCTGGCCTTTCTTGAGGGGCGCCTTCAGTTCCTTGAGCAGCAGGTGATAGCCGCGCGGCTTCATGGCGATCGTGGTGTCGACCGGCAGCCGGAGCCCGCCTTCGATCGGACGCATGGCGACGCCGGGGCCCACGACCTTGATGCCGTAAATCTCGATCGTAGCGGCAAGCGGACTAGATGCCGCGACGAGACGATCGGGCTCGGCGCCCTTGTTGACGAAGGTGCAGAAGCCGCCGGCCACGCCCGACGCAGGATCCTGCATGCGCGCCCAGGGGCGGCCGATCTCGATACTCATGATGAACCCTTTTCTTGAGCGGCGCGTTCAGCGGCGCGAGACGACGGCGACCGGCGGACGGCCCGGCCGCGCCTGCGGCGTGCCGAGCTCCTCGACCAGCCATTCCTCGAACGCCCTGGTCTTGGGACGACCAGCCGAGGCGGGCGGACAGACGAACCACCATGCCTTGCCCGAATCGACGACCTGCGGGAAGGGCTGGAACAGCCGACCCTCGGCCAGCTCGTCGCGGAAGAGCTGCGGCGGCCCGACGGCCACGCCCGCGCCTTCCATCGCCGCTTCCACCGCGATCATGGTCGAGTCGAAGGTGAGCACGCGCTTGGGCTTGAAGTCGCCCATGCCGACGGCGCGCAGCCAGATCGCCCATTCGGGATCGTAGGTCATGTCGATGAAGGGCACGCGCTTCAGGTCGTCGAGCGTCTTGAGCTTGTCCTTGTAGCGCTTGCCGCAGAGCGGGGTCAGCACGTCGTTGAAGAGCCGCGTGGCATGCAGGTCGGGCTCCGGCTGCACGGCGAAGCGGATGGCGCAGTCGAAATCCTCGCGCGCGAAATCGATGCGCCGCATGCTGGTCGTCATGCGCACCTCGATCTCAGGGTGCTTGGCCTGGAAGCGATGCAGCCGCGGCACCAGCCAGCCCAGCGCGAAGGTCGTGACCAGGCTGACATTGAGCGTGCCGGCGTTGGCCTTGCGGCCCACGCGCTCCAGCGCATTGGTCATGCGATCGAAGGCGTCGCGCAGGTCGGGCAGCAGCGCCTGGCCCTCGCCGGTGATCTCGAGGCCGCGCGGGCGGCGCACGAACAGCGGCACGCCGAGCCGCTCCTCCAGCGCTTTCACCTGGTGGCTGACCGCCGCCTGGGTCACGTGCAGCTCCTCGGCGGCATGAGTGAAACTAGCATGTCGCGCGGCGGCCTCGAACGCACGGAGAGCGTTCAGAGGCAGTTGAGAGCGGCTCATTTAAGGCACACGTTCATAGTTTTTGTAGGTCTCCCCCCAGCTTTCATCCTTTGCGGATAAGGCAACCTTACTGCATTTTAAGGCCAGAAACGAGGTGGAACATTGCCTGTGCGGCAGGCCGCCTCAAACGGAGCTAAGTCATGTCGACCCTGTCCAGCGTGCGGGAAGTGTCCCGGGCGCATGTCCCCGCCTTCTCTTTCGGCCGCGTCGTGGCCCTCCTGGCCGGTACTTTTGTTGTGGGCGTCGAAACCGTCATGACCCGCCTCGAGCTCTCCCGTTCGCGACGCCAATTGGCCGAGCTCGATGACCGCCTCCTGCGGGACATCGGGATCGATCGCGGTCGGGCGCAGTACGAGGCCGAAAAGGGCTTCTGGAACTAGCATTTCCGGGTCGGGAGAATTGCCGGCGGGCGCCGGATAGAGCAGGTTGGATAGGCCGCCTATATGGTGGTCCATGACCCAGCATTCCCTATCGCTCCCCCAAGTGGCGCTCGCCAGTCTCTCCCACCCTGGGCAATTCCCCGACCCGGATACCTGCTGGGACGCCGTCCAGCGCCGCGACCGCAGCTATAACGGCCGTTTCTGGTTTTCGGTGCGGACGACCGGCGTCTACTGCCTGCCGTCCTGCGCCGCCCGGCCGCCGCTGCGCAAGAACGTCGCCTTCCATGCCTCACCCGAGGCGGCCGAGGCGGCGGGCTTCCGATCCTGCAAGCGTTGCAAGCCGCGTGACTGGCAGGCCGAGCTCGGTCTCAGCAAGCCGGTGGCTCGTGCATGCGCGCTCTTCGAAGCGGACACCTCCGACACACCACCTTCCCTCGCCGAGGTGGCGCGCCAGGTCGGCCTGTCGGCCAATGCGCTCAGCAAGCGGTTCCTGACCGAGCTGGGCCTTGGCCCCCGCGACTGGCTGGTGGCCAAGAAGCGTGAGCGCTTCCGCAAGGCCCTGCGCGACGGCGAGAAGGTAAGCGAGGCGCTGTACGGCGCGGGCTACGGCTCGCCGAGCCGCGTCTACGAGTCGAGCGACAAGGCGCTGGGCATGACGCCCGCCACCTACGCCAGGGGCGGCGCCGGTGCGCATATCGGCTACACGACCGTCGATTCCGATTATGGCCGCGTGCTGGTGGCGGCTACGCACAAGGGCATCGCCGCCGTCTTCCTGGGCGACAACGATCGCACGCTCGAGCGCGACCTGAAGCACGACTTCCCGGCGGCCGACATCAGCCGTGACGATGCGGGCCTGGCGCCGCGCGTGAAGGGCGTGCTGGCGCGGCTTTACGGCCGCAAGCCCTCGGCGCTCGATGCTCCCGACGTGCCGCTCGATATCGTCGGCACGGCTTTCCAATGGAAGGTCTGGAAGGCGCTGACAGAAATCCCGGCCGGCGAGACGCGCACCTACGGCGAGATCGCCAAGCGCATCGGCGAACCCAAGGCAGCCCGCGCCGTCGGCCGCGCCTGCGCGACCAACCAGGCGGCCGGCGTCATTCCCTGCCACAGGGCGGTGGGCTCGACCGGCTCGCTCACCGGCTATCGCTGGGGTGTGACGCGCAAGGAAAAGCTGCTGGCCAGCGAACGCCGGCGCAACGCCGCCTGACGGGAATGCTCAGAGCGCGATAGCTTTAGTTCGCGTTCTCGACGCGTGTGATGACGAAGCGGTGCTTGTCGCGCCGCGCGTCAAAGCGGATCTTGTCGCCCGCCGAAAGCCCGGTGAGCACGTCCGGATCGTTGACGTAGAAAACGCTTACCATCCGCTGGAGCGCCAGTCGTGCGATCGGGCCGTGATCGATCGTGACGCGGCCGGTGTCCTGATCGACCGCGAGAATGCGGCCTTTGGCCAGCGGAAATTCCTGGACGGGGGGCAGGCTTGCAATATCAGCCGGGACGGTGATGGACGGTGCTGCCTTCTCGAGGCCGGATGCGGCCCAGCCTCCGCCGCCGATCATCAGCAAACAAAGCACCAGCCAGGGAATCGCGATCATCTTACGCATGGGAATACCTCTCACTCGGCGACAGAGATCGGTATGCCCATGCTGCAGCGCAAGATGCGCAACCCTCAAATGCGCTCAACTGGGCGCGAGCACTGATTGTGCAACACGGCACATGCAATTCAGCGCCGACGCAAGAGAACGTAGAAGGCGCCGCTACCGCCGTGACGCAGGTGCGCATGCTTCACGCCGCGCACCTTCGCCCTGTTGTCGGCACGCGACAGCCAGCCCGGAAACTCGGCGCGGATGCGGCCTTCGACGATGCGGCCACTTTCCTGCCGCAATCCCTTGCCGGTGACGATCAACACCAGACGCATGTCGAGCGCGATGGCTTCCTCGAGGAAGCGACGAACGGCGCGTTCGGCCGCGGCCAGGGTCATGCCGTGCAGATCGAGCGTCGCTTCAGGCGAACGGCGGCCGCGCGAAAGGGCGCGATCGACGTCGCGATCGAAGCTGAGCGGTTCGGGCTTGCTGCTTCCGCTCTCCTGTATCCTCCCTCGCCGGACAGGGGAGGAGCTCTCTCTCTTTCCTCCTTCTCCCGTCTTGGGAGGGAGCGGTGGCGTGTGAGAGGGCCTCACGGCACATCGACGGCCCTTGAGCGGCGTCACGTCCGCCATCGCGGCCTTGAATAGATCGGCATCCCGGGCCATTTCTTTGATCTAGCCTTGCCTTCGAGCGGGGTCTACACAGCCCGCCATGGCGACCGCGCCCCTGCCCTCACCCGATCCCGACCTCAAGACCGGCCTGCAATTTCTGAATGCCGGCTGGTTCGACCGGGCGGAGCCCCTGTTCCGTTCGGCGCACGGCCGCTACGGCGATCGTCCCGACATCCTTCACTACCTGGCGGTCTGTCTCGCGCAGCGCGGCGCCTATCCGGAAGCCGAGACGCTGTGGCGCAAGGCGCTGACCAAGGATCCCAACGAGCCGCTGCTCACCTACAACCTCGCTCTCATGGCGCGCCGCCAGGGTCGGCTCGACGAGGCGGCCAAGCATCTGCGCGACACGATCCGCCGCGCGCCCAACCATCTCGAAGCGCGCCTGGCGCTGGCGAACCTTCAGATCGATCTCGGCCGCTTCAGCGCCGCCGAACGAGAGCTCGCCGATTTCGTCGAGAAACTCGACACCGCGCTGCAGCAGCCGGGCAATGAAGGGCTGAAGGTCCTGCAGGCGCGGGCCCGCAACATGCTGGGCCACGCGCTCTACCGTCTCGGCAGCCACGGTCCGGCCCTGCAGGTGCTCGACATGGCGCTGGTCGATGCGGGCGAGGATGCCGGCCGCCGCGGCCAGATCATGGGCGACCGCGCGCTGGCGTTGGGCGCGCTCGGTCATCACGACGAAGCCATCGCCGAGGCGGAGCAAGCCGTCGCGTTGATGCCGCAGAGCGCCAGCCTTCATCACGTGTTGGGCTTCGTCCTTTATTTCGCCGGTCGCGCGTCCGAGGCCATCGCGCCCATCCAAAAGGCGCTCGAACTCGATCCCTCCTTCGCACCGGCACTCAAGACCTTGGCGCTCGCCCAGAGCGCCGCCGGCCAGGTCGACGACGCGGTCGAGATGCTGCATCGCGCGCTGAAACACAATTCGACCGATCGCGACGCCATCCTTCAGCTCTCCTTCCTGCAGATCGAGCAGAAGGAGTTCGCCGAGGCGCTCGCGATCCTCGAGCCCTTCGTGAAGGCGCATCCCAACGATGTGCGGGCGCTCAACAACCAGGCCCTGGCCCTGCGCGGCCTCAAGCGCTTCGACGAGTCGCGCAAGGCGCTGAAGCGCGCGTCGCGGCTGGCCGACGACGATCCGCTGATCCTGACCAATCTCGGTTCGGTGCTGGTCGACATGGGCCGTGCCGCGGAGGCCCGGCCGTTGCACGAGCATGCGCTGCGCAGCCTGCCGGGCGATCCGCGGCTGCTGGCCAACTACGGCATTTGCCTCGCCGCCCTGGGTGATCGCGACCGCGCTCGCGAGACGCTCGACACCGCGCTCGCCGCCAACCCCGACAACGAGGAAGCGCTGGTCGCCCGCGCTGCTTTGGACGCATGAGTGAATCCGCCGATCACCTGACCGAGGTCCAGCGCCGCATTGCCGAAGCGGCGAAAGCAGCCAACCGTTCCCCGTCCGATGTCACGCTCGTCGCCGTCTCCAAGACCCACGGCGCCGACCGTGTGCGCGAACTGCTCGCCGTCGGGCAGCGCGTGTTCGGCGAGAACCGCGTGCAGGAGGCCGAGGAGAAATTCCCGGCACTGAAAGCGGAGTTCCCCGATCTCGAACTGCATCTGATCGGCCCGCTGCAGACCAACAAGGCGCGCGAGGCTGTGGCCCTGTTCGACGTGATCGAATCGGTCGATCGCGAACGATTGGCTGCGACCCTGGCCAAGGAGATGGCGCGGGCCAACCGCCGGCCCGAGTGCTTCATCCAGGTCAACACCGGCGAGGAGCCGCAGAAGGCGGGCATCCTGCCATCCGAACTGGACGCTTTCGTCGCCTCCTGCCGCGACACGCACAAGCTACCGATCGTCGGCCTGATGTGCATCCCGCCCGTGAACGAGGAACCGGCGCTGCATTTCGCGTTGCTGGCCAAGATGGCGGCGCGCCATGGCCTGACCAAAGTGAGCATGGGCATGAGCGCCGACTACGAGACCGCCGTGCGCTGCGGCGCCACCCATGTGCGGGTCGGCAGCGCGCTGTTCGGAGCGCGGCCGCCCCTTCATGCCTGAGCTTCCCGAGGTCGAAACCGTTCGCCGCGGGCTGATGCCGCGGCTGGTCGGCCGGCGCATCGTGAAATTGATCCAGCGCCGGCGCGATCTCCGGGTCCCGATGCCGCCCCGGTTCGCGGAGAGGGTCGAGGGACGGACGGTGCGCGCCATCGACCGGCGCGCCAAATACCTGCTGATCCGGCTCGACGACGGCCAGACCCTGATCGTCCATCTCGGCATGTCCGGCCGCATGACCCTGCACGATGCCCAAAGTGCCGCCGAGCACCCGCTGCAACGGCATGATCATGTTGTGATCGAGACCGACGAAGGCTGGCAGATCCGCTTCAACGACGCCCGGCGCTTCGGTCTGATGCTGCTGGTCGCCGACGAGGCGGTGGCCAGGCACAAGCTGTTCAAGGGGCTAGGGCCCGAGCCGCTCGACGAAACCTTCACCGGCGCGGCCCTGGCCAGTCGTCTCAAGGGACGCAAGACCCCGATCAAGGCCGCCCTGCTCGATCAGAAAACGCTGGTCGGCGTCGGCAATATATATGCGTGCGAGGCACTCTACCTCGCCGGCATCTCGCCGCGCCGTTCGGCCCATACCATACAGGGCGAGCGGGCCGACAAGCTGGTCGTGGCCATCAAGGACGTGCTCAGCCGCTCGATTGACGATGGCGGCTCGACCTTGCGCGATCACGTCCAGCCGGGCGGCGAGCTCGGCTACTTCCAGACCCGCTTCAAGGTCTACGACCATGCCGGCCGGGTCTGTCCAACGGCAGGCTGCGGCCAGATCGTACGCCGGTTGGTCCAGTCGGGCCGGTCGACCTTCTATTGCGCGCGCTGCCAGCGCTAGATAAAGCGGCGGCACATCCTCGGAGGAAACTGTGGCCGCCTATCAGAATATCGAGACCGAGACCCAGGGCCGTGTCGGCATCATCCGGCTTAACCGTCCCAAGGCGCTGAACGCGCTCTGTGCCGATCTGGTGCGCGAGCTCGGCCAGGCGCTCGACGCGTTCGAGGCCGACGCCGCTATCGGCTGCATGGTGCTGACCGGCAGCGACAAGGCTTTCGCCGCCGGCGCCGACATCAAGGAAATGAAGGAGAAGACCTACCAGGACGTCTTCCTCCAGGATTTCATCACCGTGGGCTGGGAAAAGGTCAGTCAGGTGCGCAAGCCCATCGTGGCTGCGGTCGCGGGCTATGCGCTGGGTGGCGGCTGCGAGATGGCGATGATGTGCGATTTCATCATTGCTGCGGACAACGCCAAATTCGGCCAGCCCGAGATCACGCTCGGCACCATTCCGGGCGCTGGCGGCACGCAGCGCTTGCCGCGCTTCGTCGGCAAGTCCAAGGCGATGGACCTCGTGCTCACCGGTCGCATGATGGATGCCGCCGAAGCCGAGCGCTGCGGTCTCGTGAGCCGGGTCGTGCCGCTGGCCGACCTCATGAAGGAGGCGATGGCAGCCGCCGAGAAGATCGCCGGCATGTCCCTGCCTGCGACCATGGTCGCCAAAGAGGCGGTCAACCGGGCCTTCGAGACCACGCTGGCCGAGGGTGTGCGCTTCGAACGCCGCACTTTCCACGCCACCTTCGCCTTCGAGGACAGGAGCGAGGGCATGAGCGCCTTCGCCGACAAGCGCAAACCGGGCTGGAAACACCGCTAAAGCCGCGCCAAAATGGCTTTTGGGCGCGCTTGACCGGGTGCCGAACGGCCCGTATAAGCGCGCCCTTCCGAGGAACGAGGAATAGATGGCTAATCACAAGTCGGCCGAGAAGCGCGCCCGCCAGACCGAGCGCCGCACCGCCGTGAACGGCGCCCGCCGCAGCCGCGTGCGCGGCTCGATCAAGAAGGTCGAAGAGGCGATCAAGTCCGGTGACAAGAAAGCAGCGCAGGAAGCTCTGCGCGCGGCGCAGCCGGAGATCCAGCGTGGCGCGACGAGCCGCGTCATCGAGAAGAACGCCGCGTCGCGGCGCGTGTCGCGTCTCAATGCGCGCATCAAGGCGATGGCCTGACGCGCCAGCGAACGCAAAACGTGATAAAAGAAACGGCGCTCCTTCGAGCGCCGTTTTGCTTTTTGACGATACGGCCAAAAAATATTTTTGACGTTTGGGTGCCAGGGACGTTGGCATTCGATTCGACGAGATTCATACGATTCGCTTTTATCGCCCCGCGTTCGAGCGTGAGCCCTACATGTTGGGCGCCGTCACCGAACAAGCGAGCCACAAAATCGAATCGCAAGAGTTGTCAATCGACTCAGCACAGCGAAGAGGATGGATAGCGTGCGATGTTGGCGGTGTGAATCGTTTGCGCGCTTTCCGTCGTCTGCTAAGAGTCATTCATCGCGACAGGGCGTGGGGCGCTGGTACGCGGGCCAAAGTGAAGAGGAGGGGCTTCTTCTTCACCAACAACGAACGAGGGAGAACGACACAGCTCATCGGCGGTCACGACGAATCAAGATAGAGCAGCATCGTTGAACGATGCGCAAACGAAAATCCGTCGCCTCCTCCGCGCGCTGTGCCGACCGTCGATCGCCGGCTCGTCATCTGTGTCCCGCCTCTAACCAAATGAAGGCGGGGGTTCATGTCGAAAGACAACAAGATCGCCGACACGTTCGAGGTGTCACCCGCTTCCGGTTACGGCGGTGACGTACAGCCTCAGACGGCAATGAAGATCCTGAGCGAGATTCCGGACGCGGTCCTGATCGACGTACGTACCAAGCCGGAGTGGAACTTCGTCGGCCTGCCCGAGCTTGCATCGATCGGCAAAAGGCCGGCGCTGCTAGAGTGGCAGGAGTTTCCAACCATGCAACTCAATCCCGGGTTCGTGCCGCAGCTTTCCGCTGCGGTACCGGACAAGGAGACGCCGTTGCTTTTTTTATGCAGGAGTGGAGCCCGATCGGCTGCGGCGGCGAAAGCCATGACCGCAGCCGGATACAGTACATGTCTCAACATCACCGATGGTTTCGAGGGGCCGCTGGACGCGCAGGCAAAGCGCGGCAAGGCGGGTGGCTGGAAGGCGGCAGGACTTCCGTGGAGACAGACTTGAACAAAATCCAATCGCCGGTGATCGGCAACGAAGCAACGTATAACCAAACGGCAGTGGCGGGGGCCAATATGGAAGATGCGAACCGGAAGGAGCTTGAAGCGCATTGGGTGCGCGTGTGCGACCGGTTACGCAAGGAAATTGGCGACAAGGCCTTCAAGACGTGGTTCGGCGAAGTTGAGTTGGGAGAGCTGAAGCTCGGCAGGCTGCGCCTCTATGCCCCGACGCGCTTCGTGCGCGACTGGGTGAGCCGTCACTACGGCGAGCGCGTGCTGACCTACTGGCAGTCAGTGGTGAACGACGTGACGAGCGTCGAGGTGAACCTCGTGCCACCGCCCGCGCCGAACCGCCCCAACCAGATCATCGCGATGCCGCCGGT
>Ga0153954_1000477_pt1 | contig 31827 bp, 30 predicted proteins | sample TSFL038MetaG_FD_102277 | JGI IMG/M metagenome (GOLD analysis project Ga0153954, IMG submission 102277) | Attine ant fungus gardens microbial communities from Florida, USA - TSFL038 MetaG | ecosystem: Host-associated > Fungi > Mycelium > Unclassified | place: USA: Florida, Wekiwa Springs State... | reverse complement strand
CGACACCATGGCCTGGCACGGCCCGTTCGAGACGGAGGACGAGGCCAACAAGGTGGCGCGCGGACGGGCCTGGGCCAAGATCGACATCTATGCGCATCGCGTGCGCGTCGTGGACCTGACCGACCGGCAAGACTGAGGCGCCGCGACTGCGCGCCGGGCCCAGTCGTCCGTCCGGGTACCCCAAAAGAAAACCGGCCGCGATGAGCGCGGCCGGCCAGGATTTCAGGAAGGTGAAGACCGCGTCAGTCGGCGGCCATCTTGCGCTCGCCGGCGTCGAGGGCGTCGAGCACCTTGGGCGGCGACATCGGCAGATGGTTCAGCCGGATGCCGACGGCGTTGTAGATGGCGTTGCGGATCGCGGCCATGCCGGGAACGAGCGGCACTTCGCCGACGCCCTTCACGCCCTGCGGATGCTTGGGGTTCGGGATCTCGATGATGCCGCACTCCAGCCGCGGCAGGTCGGACGCCACGGGCATGCGGTAGTCGAGGAAGCCCGGGTTATCGAGCTGCCCGCGCTTGTTGTAGATGTACTCCTCGTTCAGCGCCCAGCCGATCGCCTGCGCCATGCCGCCCTGGAGCTGGCCTTCGACATAATCGGGATGGATCGCGCGGCCGACATCCTGGAAGCAGGTCATGCGGATGACGCGCGTCTTGCCGGTGGTGGGATCGACCTCGACATCCGCCACGTGCGTGGAGAAGCCGCCTTCGGCGCCCATCGTGTTGAGCTGGTGCCCGGCGCCGATCGGCCCGCCGGTCTGCGAGGCCTGGGCGGCGATCTGGGCGAGGCTGAGCGGCTCGAACTTGCCGGCATTGTCGCCAGCCGGACGGGCATAGCCGTTGTCCCAGGTGACGGCTTCCTCGTCGATCTTCCAGATCTTGGCGGCGCGTGAGCAGAGCTGCTTGATCACCGTCTCGGTCGACTGCGTGACCACGATCGCCGAGGCGAAGGTGACGCGGCTGCCGCCGGTCAGGTTGGAGAAGCCCACGCTCGCGGTGTCGCCGATCAGCACGTTGATGCGGCTGGGATGGATGCCCAGCAGCTCGGCCGCGATGTTGGCCGTCGAGGCGCGGCTGCCGCCGATGTCGGGATGGCCGGTCATCACCACGACGTTGCCGTCCTCGGTGATGTTGACCTGCGCGCTCGATTCGCCGCCGGCGTTGAACCAGTAGCCCGAGGCGACGCCGCGGCCCTGGTTGGGCTTGAGCGGCGACTTGTAGTGCTCGCTGGCCAGCGCCTGGCGCAGCGTCTCCTCGTAGCCGATCACCGGATAGACCGGGCCGTGCGCCGCCTTCACTCCTTGCTTGGCGGCGTTCTTCAGGCGCAGCTCGAGCGGATCCATGCCGAGCTTCTCGGCCAGCTCGTCCATCACGCTCTCGACCGAGAAGGCGCCGATCGGCGCCCCCGGCGCGCGATAGGCCGCGACCTTGGAGCGGTTGGAGACGACGTCGAAGCCCAGCGAGAGCACGTTCGGGATGTTGTAGGGCGCGAAGGCGCAGCCCGCCGCGCCGCGGATCGGCGAGCCCGGGAAGGCGCCCGCCTGCAGGTACCAGGTGCCCTTGCCGGCGACGATGGTGCCGTCCTTCTTGGCGCCGATCTTGACCGTGCTCGACGAGCCCGAGGTCGGGCCCGAGGCGCGCATCACCTCTTCGCGGCTCATCTGGATCTTGACCGGCCGGCCGGACTTCTTCGAGAGCATCAGTGCCACCGGCTCGAGGTAGACGATGGTCTTGCCGCCGAAGCCGCCGCCGATCTCGGCGGGGATCGCGCGGATGTTGCTCTGGGGAATGCCCGACATCAGCGAGCACATGGCGCGGACCATGAACTGGCCCTGGCTCGAGCTCCACACCGTGACCTTGCCGTCGACATGGCTGACGAGGCAGGCGTGCGGCTCGATGTAGCCCTGGTGCACGGCCTCGGTCTTGAAGTGACGCTCGACGATCACGTCAGCTTCCTTGAAGCCCGCCTCGACGTCGCCCAGCTTGTGCTCAAGGGTGCCGGCGATGTTCGAGGGCTTGCCGTCGAACTTCACATGGTCGAACAGGATCGGCGCGCCGTCCTTCTTGGCGTCATCGACATCGATGACGAAGGGCAGCACCTCGTAGTCGACATGGATGAGCTTGCAGGCCTCGGCGGCGATCGCCTGGGTGTCGGCGGCGACGGCGGCGACGGGGTGGCCGTGGAAGAGGGCCTTCTCGCGGGCCATGACGTTGCGGCACATCCAGCGCATGTCCTGGATGCCCAGCATCACCGGACCCTTTTCGATCGGGAAGTCGATGATGTCCTTCGACGTCACGACCGCCTTCACGCCCGGCAGCTTCTCGGCCTTCGAGGTGTCGATCGACTTGATGCGCGCGTGCGGGTGCGGGCTGCGCAAGATCTTGCCCCAGATCATGCCGGGCATGGTCGTGTCGGCGGCATAGGCCGCCCGTCCGGTGACCTTGTCAGCGCCGTCCGGGCGAGGGGTGCGCTTGCCGATCCACTTGTTCTCCGGATTGCTGTCCATGGGTGCGTATCCTGTGAAAGGGAAAACGCTGTATCAAACCCCGTCGAGGCTTGAATATCAATGCCTTGCAGCGGACGGTGCGCGGATGAAAACCATCTCCGTGCTACTCGCGCTGGTTGCCTTGGGCACGGTTTCACGGACCGGCCAGGCCTTCGCCGAGGGCGATCCGCCCGGCTTTCGCCTCGACGACTGTTCCACACAGCGCAATCTCAGCGACTATGGCCGCAACCAGGCCCGGCAATCGGCCGCCCTTCAGGGTCGTGGGCTCGATCCCGGCGCCGTAGGAGGCGTCAGCCGGCCGCCGCGCGCACCATGTCGGCGCACTTCTCGCCGATCATGATCGACGGTGCGTTGGTGTTGCCGGCGACGATCGAGGGCATGACGGAGGCGTCGGCGACGCGCAAGCGATCGATGCCATAGACGCGCAATTGCGGATCGACCACGTCGGCCACGCCGCGGCCCATGCGGCAGGTACCCACGGGGTGCAGGTTCGAGACTCCGGTCGCCCGCAGATAGTCGCGCAGGTCCTTTTCCTCCGTGACGGACGGGCCGGGCAGGATCTCGCCGACGATGAACGGCTGCAGCGCCGGCTGCTTGGCGATCTCGCGGCAGATGCGCATGCCCTCCAGCATCGCGGCCCAATCGTTCTCGGTCTTGAGGAAGTTGAAGCGGATCTCGGGCGCGGCCAGCGGATCGGCGGACTTCAGCCGCACCGTGCCGCGGCCTTCGGGCGTGAGATGCACGGGGCTGAGGCCGAAGGCGGAGAAGGGCTGGGCGACCACGCCGTGGCGGTTTCGTTCCTTGATCGCCCAGGCGAACATGTTGATCTGCAGGTCGGGTCGTTCCAGCCGCCGGTCGCTGCGCGTGAAGGCGCCGACATAGAGGCCCATGCTGGCAAGCGGTCCCGTCCGCCCCAGAACGTACCTCATGCCGGCCCACAGCCGGCGGGGCAGGCTGTTCGCCAGATCGTTCATCGTCTGCGGCCTGGTGCAGCGATAGGCGACGTAGGTGTTGAAGTGATCGTGCAGGTTGCTGCCCACGCCCGGCATGTCGCGCACGACGGCGACGCCGTGCTGCTTCAGATGCTCGGCCGGCCCCAGCCCCGACAGCATCAGGAGCTGCGGGCTGCCGTAGACGCCGCCGGAGACGATCACTTCTCGGTTGGCGCGCGCAGTGACGAGGCCCGCCGGCGTGCGGTACTCGACGCCAATAGCGCGACCGTTCTCGATCAGAACGCGCGTGGCATGCGCGCCGGTCGCGACGGTGAGGTTGCCGCGTGACTTCGCGTCCTTCAGGTAGGCCCGGGCGCTCGACCAGCGGCGCGCATTGTTGATCGTGGTCTGGTAGTAGCCGACGCCTTCCTGCTGCGCGCCATTGAAGTCGGGATTGTCGGGAATGCCGGCCTCGACGGCGGCATCGTGCATGGCTTTCGCGAGCGGCGGTTGCCAGCGATGGTCCTGGACCTTGAGCGGACCGCCGGTTCCATGGAAGTCGTTGCCGCCGCGCTCGTTGTCCTCGGCTTTCCGGAAGTAGGGCAGGACCGATTCGTAGTCCCAGCCCTCGCAACCGCGCTGGCGCCATTCGTCATAGTCGGCGGCGTTGCCGCGCATGTAGACCATGCCGTTGATCGAGCTCGTGCCGCCCAGCACCTTGCCGCGCGGCTGGTACATCACGCGGCCGTTGAGCTCGGGCTCGGGCTCGCTGTCGAACATCCAGTTGACCTTCGGATTGTTGAAAGTCTTGTGGTAGCCGAGCGGCACGTGGATCCAGGGATAGGTGTCGCGCGGACCGGCCTCGAGCAGCAGCACGCGATACTTGCCGTCCTCGCTGAGACGGCCAGCCACGGCGCAGCCTGCGGAGCCCGCACCGGTGACGATGAAATCGTAGGTGTTGTTTTCCATTCGCTACGCTCGCTCCCTTGTACGCGAGCGTAGTGGGATTCAATCCACCGGGCGACAGGCCCGGTTCGCTCTACAGCACGAGAATCAGGCGACCAACTCGTATTCGAGGCGGGCCTGGTCGACGATCTTCACGAGAGCGCCGAAGCAACCGGGTTGCAGGCCGGGGAAGCCGTCGACAGTCCAGTTCGGCGCGGCCTGATCGCGAGGCCGCACGGGCTTGGGCCGCGGCGCTTGGCAACCGGCGAACTTGGCGTCGCGCGCAATGCAGCGGTCGATGCGTTCCTTGAGGTCTGCCTGGATCTCTTCAGCCGTCGCGCGCTTCTTGATGGTGAGCGCGTGGATCGTCTGCATTCCGTCGTCGGGGATGAAAGCGTCGAACATTACTGGCTCCATGACGAGGTGGCCTTTAGAAGTGAGGTAAGGCCTCTCGCTCTTCAATACGAGCCCAAGTGTGGAAACGTGCCCTGAGTCGTGCTGTCGCAGCCCGGACTCATATACGGTCACATACATCCACCCATTCTGCCTTGGTCAGTTCCGCCATCCTGTCAGGCGCGATTCGCAAAGCGGAGTTGATCGAGCCCGCGGCTGGTACGACCTCATTGAATTCCTTGAGGGAAAGATCGCAGTAGATCGGCAATGGCGCGGGCAGGCCAACGGGCAGACACCGCCAACGGGATGACTCGTGGCGACCGCAACTTCATCCGCTGTGAGCATCCGCGGCTTGCCGCCCAGCACGTCCTTGATCTTGCGGTTATTCAAACGCGTCGTGCCCGAGGTCACGATCAACAAAGTGCGATCCTTGATCCGGAGCGACAGCGTCTTGGCGATCTGCGCCGGCGCCACGCCATGGCCTTTGGCGGCAAGCTCGACCGTGGCGGTGCTGCCATCGGTCTCGATGATCTGGATATCGGGTGCGTGGACGGCGAAGAAGGCGCGAACGGTCTCTACAGTCATGAGGCCGATCTTGCAGCAAACACGAGGCGCGGCCAAACTGGCAACGTGCCGCTGCAATGGACGATTTCTCATCCTCAACGCCTGGTGTTGGCCGTTGCCAAGGGTGAGGTCGCGCCGCACGAGTTCAGCAACTATCTCGCCGCCATCGACGATGCGAAAGCGAGCGGCTATCGCAAGATGTTCGACATCACGGGCTTGACCGGCGAGCTCGGCGACAGCCTGCTGCGAAGCGTGGGCCGGGCCGTGCAGGAAAGGGCGCGCGAGGTGACGATCGGGCCGATCGCCATCGTCGCCACGAGCGATGAAGCCTACTTCCAGGCGGTGGCCTATGCCGATTTTGCCAAGGTCGACCGGCCACTCCGGATCTTCCGCGAATTGCACGAGGCACGGCGCTGGCTCGACTCCTTCACATAGACCGGGCCCATCGCGTCCTGACGGTCAGGCGAAAACGGCCGCAAGGCCGCCGACTTCGCCACTCACCGTGAACCGGCCAATCATCCAGCGCATATACCAGGCCAGCATCCACGGGATCGGGATGATGAGGGTGCAGACGAGGGTGAACACGACGGAACGCCACAGCACTTCCCAGCCGGAAGCGACGAAGTCGAATTCCATCGGGCCGCGCACGTGGCGGGCGATCCAGCGCATCATGGCCTTCACGATCCATGCCCAACCGATGATCGTGAAGATCGACAGGATCAGCAGAACGTTCCATCCGATAAAGCCCCAGATGCTGCCGTCCCACGTCAGATTCAGACGGTCGCCTTCGAGCGTGAGGTTGCGGACGAACCACCGGATGATGAACACGTTCAAAATCCATTCGATGGGCAGCACGACAGAGGCCCCCACGTTGCCAGCGTCGTGGGAGTGCAAGTCGCCGATCCTGCTGGCGTGCGTGAGCAGCCCCACGAGGATGAAAGCCCACCAGATATCGCCGGGCTTGCCGCTGAAGCCGAGATGTCGTCCGCCGGGCAGCACCACACGCTCGCTCAGCCAGCGATAGAAGATCGTCGACGTCCACGGCGACGGCACGATGAATGCTGCGCCGACAAGGGCCAACAGGACGTAGCCGAAGGTCTCCCAGACCGTCAGCTCGGCTGCCAGGCTGTCCGCCGACCGATTGCTGGACGTCGCAATGGATTGAGTTTCGCTCATGTATCTCCGCTATCGCCATGACGATAGCAGGGGACATATGATTTACAACCAGAAAGGCCCCGGCTGGAACGTACTCTCCAGCCGGGGCCTCGCCACCGCCCCATGAGGGGACGAGTCGTTATGGTGTATGCGGCGAGATCACATAGCCTTGGGCGTTCAGGCGATCGCCGCGGCTGTCATAGCGGAAGCCGTATTCGTCGGTGAAGGCAACGCGATGGCGGCCGCCACGCATCGGATCATCCATCGTCATCGCCTGCGAGGTGTAACCGGCCGGCGCACCGGTGTTGTAAGCGGGCGCCCACGACCCTGCCGCGCTCTCCTGTTTCAGGCGCTGCTCCAAGATGCTGCTCGAGGTCGAGCGCGAATCGCCTGTTTGGTACGCGGTTCCCGACGAGCCGACGTCGCGTGTGGGCGCGGCGCCATTTGCGCCGCCTGGCGCATCGCTAGGGCCCGGTGGCATCCAGTTGCTTTGCGCCAGCGCGACAGGCGCAGAGAGCGCGAGCACACAAGCCGCAATTGTCGAAATCCTCAGCATGTCGTCCTCCGTTTCAATGAGGTACAGGATCAACGTCACGCAAAGAGACGGCGTTGCAACACAAGCCATGTCACGTTCGAGCCATCAGCCATCTCGATGCCGCAATTGCACGGCCCGCGCGCTTTCGCGTAGCCTCCGGCCGTACTTTCGGGAGGAACAGACATGTCAGTCATCGACGCTCAGGTTCATTGTTACGAGCGCAACCATCCAGGCCGCCCTTGGGCCGCGGTACTTGCCGGACCGCCCGAGGTCACGGCCGAGGATATGGTCAAGGCAATGGACGATGTCGGCGTCGACGGCGCGATCCTGGTGTCGGTCTATACGATGTACAGATGGGACGCGTCCTACGCCGTGGCGGTGCAGAAGAAGTATCCCGGCCGCTTCGGCGTGGTGAAGCCGGTGAATGCCAACGATCCCAACGTCGAAGCGACGATCGACGAGTGGGCGGCGATGCCGGGCACGGTCGCCATCCGCATCATGATGACGCCCGAGATTTCGGCCGATGCAGCCGATCCGGGCATCAACCGCATCCTGGCGCGCGCGGCCAAGCACGATCTGCCGGTGAACATGCTGGGGCGCGAGGCACGGCTGAAGCAGATCGATCAGCTGGCCAAGCGCAATCCGAACACGCAGATCGTGCTCGATCACCTGGGCCTCGAGCAGCCCTTCGAGCCGCCGGCGCCGGCCGAGCCGTGGAAAGAGCTGCCGCATGTGCTGGCGCTTGCCGCCAACAAGAACATCGCCATCAAGATCACCGGCTCCTGCACGCTCAGCCACGAGAAGTTTCCCTACAAGGACACGTGGGAGCCTGTCGGCCGCATCATCGATACCTTCGGTCTCGATCGCTGCCTGTGGGGCACCGACTGGACGCGTGCGGTGAACCTGCTCACCTACAAGGATGGTGTCGATTCTTTCCGTCAGCCCGGCCGTTTCAGCGACAGCGATCGCGCCAAGCTGATGGGCGAGACGACGTCGAAGATCTACGGCTGGTCGCCGAAGAAGTAGCGAACCGAGCAGAGGGCATGAGCGTTGTCTGCTCATGCCCTCCAGCGTCATCCGTTCCTATCGGTACGATCGGGCCCGCCACGAGCTGCGCATCGTCTTTCAGAGTCTGCGCACCTACACCTATGCAGAGGTGCCGGAAGCAACTTATGCCGGGCTGCTGATTTCGCCATCCAAGGGTGAATTCTTCAACCAGCACATTCGCGGCAAATACCCTTTCACACGCCACTAGAGGGAGATTTCCCTTAGGAACTCTGCTGGTATTCCTGCTAGACCCTCCGCGAGTTTTGCAGACGGAGCGGTGTGGATGAGCTCGACGGAAACCCGGCAGCGCGTGCCGGTCAAAGTGGTTGCGGCAACGGTGGCCGGCAACGCCCTCGAGTTCTTCGACTTTGTCGCCTACGCCTTCTTCGCAACCTACATCGCCAAGACGTTCTTCCCGGCGTCGACACCGCTCATGAGCCTGCTGATCACGGTGGGCGTGTTCGGTGTGGGCTTCGTGTTCCGGCCGCTGGGCGGCATCATCATCGGAGCCTACGCCGATCGCGCGGGCCGGAAGCCCGCGATGCTGCTCACCATCTCGATGATCACCGTGGGCACGGCCGGTCTTGCCTTGACCCCGTCCTATGCCTCGATCGGCATCGCGGCGCCGATCATCGTCATCGTCTGCCGCCTGATCCAGGGCCTGGCGTTGGGCGGCGAGGTCGGGCCGGCCAGCGTCTTCCTGCTCGAGATCGCGCCAGCGGACCAACGCGGCTTCTATTCGAGCTGGCAGCTCGCGAGCCAGGGGCTTTCTTCGGTGTTGTCAGGGGCGACCGGAACAGTGCTGGCGCTGATCCTGACTGAGCAGCAGATGGCCTCGTGGGGCTGGCGCGTGCCGTTCCTGCTCTGCCTGCTTCTGATCCCGGTGGCATTCTATCTGCGTAGTGCCATGCCGGAGACCCTCGAAGGGGAGGTGGATCAAGCGGCCGCGCGCCCAGTGGCGCGCCTGAAGCAGGTCCTTGCGGAGAAGAGGACCGTCATCCTGGCGATACTGCTGATCCTCGGAGGCACGATCTCGACGTACGTTGCCAATTACCTCACGACCTACGCCATCACCACGCTGCACATGCCTTCGAGCATTGCGCTCGCCGCTACGCTGGTGGGCGGCACGGGCACGTTCATCTTCTCGCTGATCGGCGGATGGCTGAGCGATCTCTACGGCCGGCGTGTGGTGATGTGGATTCCGCGCCTGATCCTGACACTCACGGTCTGGCCGATGTTCTTGCTGCTTACGCATCATCCGAGCCCGCTGGTGCTCTATGCGGTGGCGCTCAGCATGACGGCCCTGAACTCGTTCGGCAGCACGGCGGCGTTGACGTCCATTCCAGAGCTTCTGCCGACCAAGATCCGTGCGACGGGACTTGCCGTCGCCTATGCCGTCGGCGTGTCGCTGTTCGGCGGGACCACCCAGTTCATCATCACATGGATGCTGGGCGTTACCAAGGATCCGGTCTCGCCGGCCTGGTACGTGACAGCCGCCAGCCTCATCACGCTCGTGGCGATCTGGGTAATGCCCGAAAGCCGCGGCCGCTCGCTGGAGGACTAGAGGGCTTTCAGCGCTTCCTCGACCTCTTCGACATGGCCCTTGACCTTGACCTTGTGCCAGGCCTTGCGGATCACGCCGTCCTTGTCGATCAGGAACGTCGCGCGGTCGATGCCCATGTACTTGCGGCCGTAGAGGCTCTTCTCGATCCACGTGCCGTACTTCTCGCAGATCTTGCCATCCTCGTCGGAGACGAGGGTGAAGGGCAGATCGTACTTGGCCTTGAACTTGTCGTGGCGGGCGACACTGTCCTTGCTGACGCCGATGACGGTGGCCTTGAGCTTCTTGAAGTTCGGCGCGGCATCCCGGAAGCCGCAGGCCTCGGTGGTGCAGCCCGGCGTGTCGTCCTTCGGGTAGAAGTAGAGCACCACAGGCTTGCCGCGCAGCTCCGAGAGCTTCAGCTTGCCGCCGCCATCCGTCGATGCGGTGAAATCCGGGGCTTTCTTGCCTTCCTCTGCACTCATCGCTCGCTCCTGCCTTGCCAGCCCGCCGCGCGCGCCGGCTCCTCAACGATACGCACATATATAGCATGAGCCGTCGCCGCGTCGGCGGCGAGGCGCGCCTTAAGCGTGGCGATGTCGGGATCGCCTTCGGTACGGGCGATGAAGCGGCACTGGCCTTCGGGCGCCGCTTTCTCGTCGAAGGTCGCCTCGTCGCCCTCCAGGGTAAGCCGCAGCAGGTTCTGCACGTCCGAGAGCAGGGTGCGGGTGACGATCAGCCGCTCGGCGTCCTCCTTGGCCATGAAGCCGGCCGCCGCGACGCGTGTCAGCATCTCGGCGGGATGGGGATGCAGGATCTGCGGCGCCTCGGCAGCGTGGCGCAGCGCGAGGTACTGGGCGACGAAATCGATGTCGAACAGGCCGCCCGAACGGTGCTTGAAGTCCCAGTCGCTCTTGGCCGGGGCATGCCGGGCGATGCGATCACGCATGTCGGCGACGTCGCGCACCAGCGCGGCGGTATCGCGTGGCCGTGTCAGCATGGCGGCGATGATGCCGTTCAGCCGTTCGGCCAGCTCCGCTGGCCCATGGATCACGCGCGCACGGGTGAGCGCCATATGCTCCCAGGTCCAGGCGGATTGGGCGTGGTAGGACTCGAAACCTTCCAGTGAATTGGCGAGCGGACCCGAGCGACCCGACGGGCGCAGGCGCATGTCGACTTCGTAAAGCGGGCCTTCGTTGGTGAGGGCCGTCAGCGCCGTGACGATGCGGGCGCTGAGCCGCGTGTAGTACTGGATGGGCGGCAGCGGCTGGCTGCCATCGGACTGCTCGAGGCCGGGCGGAATGTCGTAAACGAAGATCAGGTCGAGATCTGACGTGGCCGACATCTCGCGGCTGCCGAGCTTGCCGAGGCCCAGGACGGCCAGACGCTGGCCCTGGAAGCCACCATGCGTTTCGGCAAACCGGCGCTCGATGCGGTCGCAGAGAGCGGAGATCGTCGCTTCGGCGATATCGGAATAGGCGAGCCCGGCCGCGGCGGGCCGTGCGGTGCCCTTGAGTTGCTGCACGCCGACCTGGAAACGTCGGTCGTTGGCCCAGCGCCGCGCCGCGTCGAGGATGTCCTGCTCGTCCTCGACGGTGGCGAGCACCGTCGTGAGTTCCCGCTGCAGCTCGGCCGCCGACGGCGGCGTGCTGTAGAAGTCGGGCGCCAGGACCGAATCGAGAAGCTGCGTGCGGCGCGCAAGATGCGAGGCCAGCCGCGGCGCACTGCCCATGATCGTGGCCACCAGATCGAGCAGGGCAGGATTGGCCTTGAACAGCGAGAAGAGCTGCACGCCCGCGGGCAGGTTGGCGAGGAAGAGGTCGAAGTTGAGCAGCGCCTGATCCGGGACCGCCGTGCCGCCCAACGCGCCGAGCAGGGCCGGCATCAATTCGGTGAGAAGCTCACGCGCGCGCGCCGAGCGCGTGGAACGGTAGCGGCCATGATGCCAGCGCCGCACGATCCCGGCCGCCGCGGACGGGTCGCGATAGCCGAGCGAGCGCAGGGTGTCGAGCGTACCGGGGTCGTCGTCGGTGCCGGTGAAGACGAGATTGCCGCCGGGACCGGCGAGGCTTGGCGCTTCCTCGAACAGGCGCGCATAGTGCCCTTCGACACGGCGCAGGCAGGCGAGCAGGTCGGTCTCGAAGGCCGCTTCGTCGGCGTAGCCCAGGAAGGTGGCGACGGCGGCGAGATCCGGGGCGTCGGTGGGCAGTGTGTGCGTCTGCTTGTCGTCGATCATCTGCAGGCGATGCTCGAGACGGCGCAGGAAACCGTAGTCCTGGGTCAATTCCTCGGCGGTGCTTCGGGTGACGTGGCCGGCTTCGGCCAACGCGGCCAGCGCTTCGACCGTGCCGCGGGCGCGTAACGCGGGATTGCGGCCGCCGAAGATCAGTTGCTGGGTCTGGGCAAAGAACTCGATCTCGCGGATGCCGCCACAGCCGAGCTTCACGTTGTGACCGGCGACCTTGACCGTCGAACCACCGCGATGGGCGTTGATCTGACGCTTGATGGAATGGATGTCGTGGATGGCGGCGAAGTCGAGGTGTCGGCGCCAGATATAAGGACGGAGGTCGGCGAGAAAGCCGGCGCCGACCGTACGGTTTCCGGCAACCGGATGCGCCTTGATCATCGCCGCGCGCTCCCAGTTCTGGCCGACACTCTCATAGTAGAGCTCGGCCGCCTGGATGGAGAGGGCGAGCGGCGTCGAGCCCGGATCGGGCCGCAGCCTGAGATCGGTGCGGAAGATGTAGCCGTCGACCGACTGCTCGGTCATGAGCTGCACCAGGGTCCGGGCGGCGCGAACGAAATGGCTGCCGATCTGGTCGTTGTCGGCGAGCGCCGGCGCCTCGCGGTCGTAGAGCAGGATGAGGTCGATGTCGCTGGAGTAGTTCAGCTCGCCGGCCCCGAGCTTTCCCATGCCGAGCACGGTAAAGGCGGCCGCATCGGGGTCTGTGCCGATCGCCAGCTGGCCGTTGCGGGCGAGGCCGAGCAGGATGGCCGTGAGCAAGGCATCGAGGCAGCCGGCGGCAAAGTGGCTGAGCGCTCCGGTGATCCGGGCGAGCGGCCAGGCGCCCGCGATATCGGCCACCGCCACGGTGAGGGCGACCTGGCGCTTGGCCCGCCGCAACGCCGAGGCGACGGCCGCCGCGTCCGTACCGTTCCGAGCTTCGGCCGCGGTCGCGGCAAGTCCGGCATCCAGCGAAGCGATTGTCGCATCCGGACCGTCTCGCCATAGATCGGTCAAGAAGGAGGGGTTTTGTAGGGCCGCCTCGGTAAGGTAAGGGCTGTTGCCGAACAGCGATTCGAGCAGCGTCCTGAAGGCATCGTCGCGGGGGCGTTCAGCCTTTTCCTCCCAGCGTGTCCAGGCTACGGCCAACCGGTCCTTGTCGTGCGGGCGCGGCAGATGGTTGGGGATCGAAAGCCAAGACATGCAACGGGGCGGTAGTTAAATTGGACGAAGAAGGCCACGCTTGCCCCGCGTCGCCGTCATCGTCAAGAAGGCGAGTAAGTTCGAGCTCCGATGCGAAGAGTACTGAGGGTCATCACGCGCCTGATCGCCGCTGTCGTCGTGGTCGCGATGGTGCTGTTCGTGGTGGCCTGTCTGCGTCTGATGGCGGGCCCGATCGACCTGGATTTCCTGCGGGACCGCGTCGCCCAGGAATTCGACACGCCGGGCGGCCCCATGCGGGTCGTGGCCCAGCGTGTCTATGGCGAATGGGCCGGGCTCAGACAGCCGATGCGCCTTGTCTTCACCGGCATCAAGGTCACCGACGCCCAGCACCAGACGGTCGCCATGGCGCCGAGCGTGGCGCTGTCCTTCGAGCCCCGCAGCGTGGTGCGTGGCCATCCGCTGCCGACTTCCATCGTCGTCCAGGAGCCGACGCTCAACGCCTATATCGCTCGCGAAGGCGGAATGCTGCAGCGCATCCTCGCGCAGACCGATTCCTCCACCCAGGGCGAGGTCATGCAGATCCTCATCGACCAGCTGCTCAAGGAGCCCAACAGCGATTCGCTGCTCGGCCGTCTGGACACCGTGCTGGTGGAGCATGCTCACGTATCGTTCCGCGACATCCCGAGCGGCGTCGTCTGGCTCGCGCCCGACGCCCATGCCCGGCTGAAGCGCGACGCCTCCGGCGTGATCATCTCCGCGGGCGCCAGGTTCAGCAACGGCGGCGAGCCGGTCGACGTGGCGCTGTCGGGTATCTATGCCCGCGACCGCAGCCGCATCTCGATCGAGGCGCGGATCGACAATCTGAAGCCCTCGGTGCTGGCGCCCTTGTCGCCCGACGTCGGCCTGCTGCGCGGCGTCGATATCGCACTGTCCGGCCGCATGCAGATCGAGGCGAGCGGTGATGGTGCGATCCACAGTATCGCCCTGAATGTCAAAGGCGGTGACGGCACGCTCACCCTGCCGGGCATCCTGCCGGTCACGCACAAGGTGCGCTCGCTCGATGCGGCGGCTTCCGTGGATGCTGCCAGCCACATGGTGAACATCGATCATATCCGTGCCTATATCGACGCCGCCGAGCTTTCGATCACCGGCACGGGCAAGCGCACCGACCAGGGGCAGAACTTCGTCGGCCGGGCGGAGATCAGGAATATTCCGATCGACCGGCTGGGCGACTACTGGCCACTCGGTCTCGCCGGCGGTGGCCGCGCCTGGGCGCTCGCCAACCTGTCGAACGGCAGCCTCGACGTTGCCGCCGATTTCGCCTTGAGCGCGCCCGGCGACGACATCTCGCAGGTCAAGATCGATCGCAACGTGGCCTTCCTCGATTATCGCGGCATGACCGTTCGCTACATGCCGCACATGCCGGAACTGGTGAATGTCTCCGGCAAGGCGCGCTTTGAGGGCGACAAGCTGCATTTCGACGTGGCCGGTGGCACGGCGGTCGGTCTGGCGTTGGCGGGGGCCAAGATCGATCTCATCAATCTCGATGGGCCGCCCGAGCTGCAGATCGCCACCTTGCATCTGCCGATCTCCGGCCCGGCGCCAACCGTCATGTCGTTGCTGGAACGCCCCAAGCTCGGCCTGCCGCGCGATGCGCTCTATGACCCCAGGCGGGTGAGCGGCGATGTGGCGATCGACCTCAAGCTCGTTTTCCCGCTCCTCAATGCGATCAGCGTCTCCGATATCGACATCAAGGCCGAGGCGGCGCTGTCGGGCTTTTCGCTGAGGAATGCCGTCGGCGGCGTCGACCTGACAGACGCAGTGGGCCGCGTCGGTTATGCCAATTCGGAGCTTGCCGTTACCGGCACGGGCAAGTTCGACGGCCATCCGGTCGATATCGCGTGGCGCGAGATGTTCGCGCCCAAAGCGCCGTTCCGTCAGCGCTACGAGCTGAAGGGTACGCTGCCGTCCGACGTGGTGGCCAAGGCTGGCTTCCCGTCACCCGAGCCCTACGTCACCGGGCCGATCGGTGTGAACCTGGTCTATCAGACGGCCACCAACGGCACGGGCGATGTGACGGCCAAGCTTGATCTGAAAGGTGCCAAGGCAGCCGTCTCCGAACTGGACTGGAACAAGGAGGCGGGGACGGACGGCCATATCGATTTCACGCTCAAGCTCGCACCCGGCGGCAAGCTGACAACGGCGGACTTCGACGGCTTCTCGGGCGATCTCTCCGCCAAGGGACAGGTGCGATTTACCGTCGACAATGCGTTGCAGCAGCTCAGCCTGCAGCGGTTCACCCTCGGCCGCTCATCGCTCGACCTCGACTGGAGAGACGTCGGTGGCGCGAAGGAGCTGGTCATGGGGGGCGCCTCCCTCGACTTCGCACGCTTCCGTCAGCTGATGCGCGCGCGCGACCAGAAGGAAAGGGCCAAGACCAGCGAGACACAGACCACGACGAAGATGACGCTGCGGCTGGGTCAGGTTCTCACCCGCCATGGCACGCTCGGCGCCGTGAATGGCCGCATGACTCTCGTCGGCGATCGCATCGCCTCGGCGGACCTGTCGGTCGCCGGCGGCAAGGGAACGACGTTCCGCATCTCGCCGGGCACGGGTGGCCGGTCGGTGTCTCTTTCCGTCGCCGATCTCGGCACTCTGCTGAAGGACGCGGGATGGGTCGATGGCTTCGTTGGCGGCTCCGTCGATTTCCGCGGCCAGTCCGACGATTCGGCCGAGTCCGCGCCGCTCAACGGCATGCTGAAATTCGGACCCTACCGCATGGAGAAGGTGACGGCGCCGCGTGACGGTGTCGGCACGATGAACTCGACGATCGATGGCCTGAACCGTGGCGGCAATGCGTTGCAGCAATTCAGTGGCCTGGATGCGCAGATCCACAAGACGGGCGACAGGATCGAGGTGAAGAGGGGCCGTACCAGCGGGAACTCGATCGGCCTCACGACCGAGGGCACGATCGATCTCGGCAACGATACGGCCAATCTCCATGGCATCGTCGTGCCGGCCTTCGCGCTGAACAATCTTCTGTCCAACGTCCCATTGCTCGGTCCACTGCTGACCGGCGGCAAGGACGGCGGCATCTTTGCCATCGCCTATCGTCTGAGCGGTCCGCTCGACGATCTGCAGTCCAGCGTCAACATATTGTCCGCGGTGACGCCGGGCGCGCTGCGCGGCCTGTTCTCGGGATTCTCCGGGGGCGTAGGAGAGGGCGCGGTCGTCGTGCCGGACAACCGCCAGCTTCCTTAGGTCGCGCGCACCAGAACGTGGCGCTTGCGGCCGGCGGAGAGCTTCAGCGTTCCCGAGCTGTCGAGATCGCTGTCCTTGATGACGGCCGTATCCGAGGCGATCGGTTTGTCGTTCAGCCGGCCGCCGCCGCCCTTGATCAGCTTTCGCGCCTCGGTGCGGCTTTCGGCAAGCCCGGCCTGATGGAACAGCTCGAACGCCGCCACGCCGGCCGCCAATTGTGCGCGCGGCACGCCGACCGTGGGCAGACTGTCCGCCTTGGCGCCTTCCTCGAAAGTCTTTCGTGCGGTTTCTTCCGCCGCCTGTGCGGCGGCAGCGCCGTGCGCGAGCCCGGTGACCTCGGTGGCGAGGACCTTCTTGGCTTCGTTGATCTCCTGGCCGCCGAGCTTTTCGAGACGCGCGATCTCGTCGAGCGGCAACTCGGTGAAGAGCCGCAGGAAACGGCCGACGTCGGCGTCCTCGGTGTTGCGCCAGTATTGCCAGAAGTCGTAGGGGCTCAGTCGATGCGGGCTGAGCCATACCGCGCCGGCCGCGGTCTTGCCCATCTTGGCGCCCGAGGCGGTGGCGAGCAGCGGTGACGTGAGCGCGAACAGCTCGGCATTGGCCATGCGCCGGCCGAGATCGGCTCCCATGATGATGTTGCCCCACTGGTCCGAGCCGCCCATCTGCAGGATGCAGTTGTGGCGCTTGAAGAGCTCCACGAAGTCGTAGGACTGCAGGATCATGTAGTTGAATTCGAGGAAGCTGAGCGGCTGGTCGCGATCGAGCCGGAGTTTCACCGAATCCATGGTGAGCATGCGATTGACCGAGAAGTGCCGGCCGACATCGCGCAGCAGCGGGATGTAGAGCAGCGTATCGAGCCACTCGGCATTGTTGGCCATCACGGCGTCCTTCGGACCGCTGCCGAAGGTGAGATAGTTGGCGAAGCTCTTCTTGATGGACGCCATGTTGGCATCGATCTGCTCGGTGGTGAGGAGCTGGCGCGTCTCGTCCCGGCCGGAAGGATCGCCCACCTTGGTCGTGCCACCGCCCATCAGCGCGATCGGCTTGTGCCCGCTCTTCTGCCACCAGCGCAGCAGCATGATCTGCAGCAGATGCCCGACATGCAGTGAATCGGCGGTGCAGTCGAAGCCGATATAGGCGGTGCGCACGCCGGTGCTCAGCAGCTCGTCGAGCCGTGCCGAGTCGCTCGTCTGGTGCACCATGCCGCGCTCGTGCACGATGCGCATGAAATCCGACTTGAAATCCGCCATTTCCCGCTGTCGAACCTTTGTTCCCGAAGGGTCGCGGGTGTAACACGGTGCGTCGATGACGGCCAATACCCCCGAAAATCGGGCCTTCGAGGTTCTTCGCTGATGCGTGCACTTGGTTTGATGAGCGGTACGTCTGTCGACGGTGTCGATGTCGCCTTGATCGAGACGGACGGGGAAAAGGTCGAGTCGTTCGGACCGACGCTCACCGTCAGCTATCCCGACGAAGTCCGCCGTCTCATCCGCGCGAGCTTCGGCGCCGAGCAGGCGAACGAGACGACGCGATCGGCCGAGCGCGCGGTGACCGAGGCGCATGTCGATGTCGTGCAGCGCTGGTCGCGCGAGCATGGCGTGGCTCTTTCCAGCCTCGATGTCGTGGGCTTTCACGGCCAGACGATCACGCATCGTCCCGAGCACCGCTTCACCTGGCAGATCGGCGACGGCGACGCGCTCGCCCGGGCGCTCGGCGTGCGTGTGGTCAACGATCTGCGTGGCGCCGACGTGAAGGCAGGCGGGCAGGGCGCGCCGCTCGTGCCGGTCTATCACGCGGCTTTGGTGCGCGATCTGCCGAAGCCTCTTGTTGTCGTGAATATCGGCGGCGTGGCGAACGTCACCTGGATCGGTGCCGACGGCGCGCTGCTCGCCTTCGACACTGGACCTGGCAACAGCCCGATTGACGATTGGTGCGCCCGCCGCGCGGGTCAACGCTTCGATCGCGACGGCATGCTGGCCGCCGCGGGCAAGATCGATTGCGGCCGGGTCGAGCGTTTCAGCGAGCATCGATACTTCGCGAAGAAGCCGCCCAAGTCGCTCGATCGCGGCGACTTCAGCGATGCCTGGGCCGACGGCCTGTCCGTCGTCGACGGCGCCGCGACCCTGACACGCGGCACGGCACGGGCCATTGCCTTGGCCGCGCGTCATTTCCCGGCGCCGGTAACGCAATGGATCGTGTCGGGCGGCGGCGCGCGCAACCTGACTTTGCTGAATGATCTACGCGAAGAAGCGAAAGGCCGGGTCGTGACCGCGGCCGATCTCGGTTGGGATGGTGACGCCGTGGAGGCGCAGGCGTTTGCTTTCCTGGCCGTGCGCTCGCTGCGCGGCCTGCCGCTTACCTTTCCGGGAACGACGGGCGTCGACCATCCGCTGAGCGGCGGCCGTCTGCACGAACCCTAAATCACCGGCAGGAGATCAGGGTTCCTTGTTGCTCGTCGCCCGGCCTGGCGGGTTGAGCAGGCACTTGGCGACGTACCTGTCGACGTCGACCGCGAGCTTGTCGAGCGAATCGTGGAAGAAGTGATTGGCGCCCTTCACCGTGCGCGACTCGACGGTGATGCCCTTCTGCAACGACAGGCGCGCCACGAGCTTCTGGATGTCGGCGAGCGGCACGACCTCGTCCTTCTCTGCGCCGACGATCAGGCCGGAGGACGGGCAGGGGGCCAGGAAGCCGAAATCGTAGGAGTTCGCGGGCGGCGCGACCGAGATGAAGCAGTCGATCTCCGGCCGGCGCATCAGGAGCTGCATGCCGATCCAGGCGCCGAAGGAATAGCCCGCGATCCAGCACGACTTCGCATCGGCGTTCATCGTCTGCAGCCAGTCGAGCGCGGCCGCGGCGTCGGAGAGCTCCCCCATGCCATTGTCGAAGCGCCCCTGGCTGCGACCCACGCCGCGCGTGTTGAAGCGCAGAACCGAGAAGCCGCGATTCACGAACACGTGGAACAGCGAGAAGACGACCTTGTGGTTCATCGTTCCGCCGTATTGCGGGTGCGGATGTAGGATCAGCGCAATCGGCGCGTGCTCTTCCTTGCTCTGGTGATAGCGGCCTTCGAGGCGACCCTCGGGGCCGATGAACATCACGTCAGGCATGGAGACTTTCTTAACCTTTTGATTTTATTGCTCAATTTGATACTTGACCAACCTGCTCAGGCTTACTAAACCCGAGCCCGAAAGTTGGTCTTTCCCGCGAACCTAAGTCAGGGGGTCGGGAATATCGTTAGTGACGCCTCCGTTTCAAGGGTTTTCGGGTGTCCTGACGGGAGTTGTGCCGGAAAAACCGGCCTGAAGGAGGATGCTGTGAAGCTCAGCACCAAGGGTCGCTACGCCGTGATGGCCATGGTCGATCTGGCCCGCCATGCGCAGACCAAGCCGGTCTCGCTGTCGGACATCGCCGCGCGCCAGGAAATTTCGCTCTCTTATCTGGAGCAACTCTTCGCGCGACTGCGCCGCGCCGAGCTGGTGAAGAGCGTGCGGGGACCGGGTGGCGGTTATCGCCTGGCGCGCACCTCGGCCGAGACGCGCGTGTCGGACATCATCCTGGCGGTCGACGAGCCGATCAAGGCGACGCGCTGCACCGAGATGGGGCAGAGCGGATGCCGTGCCGATCGCAGCAAGTGCCTGACGCACGACCTCTGGGAAGAGCTCGGCAATCAGATCCACATGTTCCTGAGCTCGGTGAGCCTCGCCGACGTGCTCGAGCGCAAGCTCGCGCCGCGTCTTGCCGAAGCACCGCCGACTCCGGCCAATACCGATTCGATGGCCGCGGCCAGCTAAAGGCGCGCTCGTGTCCGCGTACCTCGATCACAACGCCACCAGCCCGATCCGGCCGGTGGTCCTCGACGCCATGGTCGAGGCATTGCGTGCCGGCGGCAATCCGTCGTCGGTGCACAAGGCCGGCCGGGCGGCGCGGGCGCGTGTCGAGGCGGCGCGGCGGCAGGTAGCAACGCTGGTGGGGGCGCTGCCCAGCGAGATCGTCTTTACGTCGGGCGGCACTGAAGCCAACAACCTCGTTCTCAAAGGCCGCCGCGTGCTGGTGTCCGCCGTCGAGCATGACAGCGTGCTGAAGGCTGCGCCCTGCGAGCTCATTCCCGTCAATCGTAACGGCGTTGTCGACCTCGCCGCGCTGGAGCGGATGCTGGCTGAAACGAGCGAGCCAGCTCTCGTGTCGGTGATGTTCGCCAACAACGAGACCGGTGTGTTGCAGCCGATCGCCGATGTCGTGCGTCTCGCGCGCGCGTCCAGCGCGTTGGTTCATTGCGATGCGGTGCAGGGCGCAGGCAAGGTGCCAGTCGATCTGCACGGTCTCGGTGTCGACTATCTAAGCCTGTCCGCGCACAAGCTCGGCGGTCCGACAGGAGTCGGGGCGCTGGCGATCCGCGCGGGAGCGCCGTTCGAGAGCGATCGCCGTGGCGGTGGGCAGGAATCCTATCGTCGCGCCGGCACGGAGAACGTCGCCGGCATCGTCGGCTTCGGCGTCGCCGCCGAGGCGGCGAGGGGCGGGCTCGATGTCATGACGTTCCGCGATCGCGTCGAGGCCGAACTGCTGAAGATCGCGCCGAAGGCCAAGGTCCATGGTACGGGCGCACCGCGCCTGCCCAACACGACCTGCATCTCCATGCCCGGTGTGAAGGCCGAGACCCAGGTTATGGCGTTGGATCTGGCGGATGTTTGCGTCAGCGCCGGCGCCGCCTGCTCGTCGGGCAAGGTCACCCGCTCGGCGGTCCTGACGGCCATGGGCGTAGAGGATTTCGAGGCTGAGACTGCCGTGAGGATAAGTTGCGGCTGGAATACGGCTCCGGAGGACATTGATCGCTTGATCGCGGCCTGGCGGGACTTATATATCCGAGTGACACACTCGGATATGTCTCGTGCTCGGGCCGCCTAGGGAATTCAAGAGGTTAGCATGAATGCGTTTACCCAGATCCGGCGCAACGACCAGCCGATCTACCTTGACTACCAAGCCACCACGCCGATGGATCCGCGCGTGCTCGAAGCCATGATGCCGTACTTCACGTACAAATTCGGCAATCCGCATTCGCGTAGTCACTCCTACGGGTGGGAAGCGGAGGAGGGCGTCGAAAAGGCCCGCGGCCAGATCGCCAAGCTGATCGGTGCCGACGAGAAGGAAGTGATCTTCACCTCAGGCGCCACCGAGTCGAACAACCTCGCCATCCGTGGCGTCGCCGAGTTCTACAAGGATCGCAAGAACCACATCGTCACCACGGTGACGGAGCACAAGTGCGTGCTCGACACCTGCCGCCATCTCGAGCAGGCGGGCTTCGAGGTCACCTATCTGCCGGTCCAGAAGAACGGCCTGGTCGATCTCGATCAGCTCAGGGAAGCAATCACCGACAAGACGGTGGTCGTGTCGGTCATGGCGGTGAACAACGAGATCGGCGTCATCCAGCCGCTCGCCGAGATCGGCAAGATCTGCCGTGAGAAGAAGGTCTTCTTCCACACCGATGCGGCACAGGCTGCGGGCAAGATCCCGCTCGATGTCGAGGCGATGAACATCGACATGATGAGCATCTCCGGCCACAAGATTTACGGTCCCAAGGGCATCGGTGCGCTCTATGTGCGCCGCAAGCCGCGCGTGCGCCTCGTCCCGCTGATCGTGGGCGGTGGTCAGGAGCGCGGCTTCCGCTCGGGCACCCTGCCGACGCCGCTTTGCGTCGGTATCGGCGAGGCTGCCGAGATCTGCATGAAGGAGATGGATTCCGAGGCCAAGCGGCTGAAGAAGCTGCAGGAGCGCATGCTCAAGGGCCTGAACGCAAAGCTCACGGACATCGTCGTCAATGGCGACCTCGATCACCGCATTCCCGGCAACCTCAACATTAGTTTCGCCTATGTTGAGGGCGAATCGCTGATGATGGGCATCAAGGGCCTGTCGGTTTCGTCCGGCTCGGCTTGCACCTCGGCTTCGCTAGAGCCCAGTTACGTGCTGCGCGCTTTGGGCGTCGAGGAGGATATGGCGCACACTTCGCTGCGTATCGGCCTCGGCCGGTTCACTACCGAACAGGAAGTCGACACCGCTGTCGACGAACTGACACGCCACGTCATGAAATTGCGTGAAATGAGCCCGCTCTGGGAAATGGCCCAGGAAGGGATCGACATCAAATCAATCGAATGGGCGGCACACTGAGCTGTTTTGGGGAAGTTTGAAGGAGTTTGCCATGGCTTACAGCGAGAAGCTGATCGATCACTACGAGAACCCGCGCAACATCGGGTCGCTCGACAAGAATTCCGAAGATGTCGGCACCGGCCTGGTCGGCGCACCGGCCTGCGGCGACGTCATGAAGCTGCAGATCAAGGTCGGGCCGGACGGCCTGATCGAGGACGCCAAGTTCAAGACCTTCGGCTGCGGCTCTGCCATTGCCTCGAGCTCGCTCGTGACGGAGTGGGTGAAGGGCAAGACGATCGACGAGGCAGAGACGATCAAGAACACCGACATCGCCAAGCATCTGGCGCTGCCGCCGGTGAAGATCCACTGCTCGGTCCTGGCCGAGGACGCGATCAAGGCGGCGATCGCCGACTATCGCGCCAAGACGGTGAAGAAGCAGGACGACGAGAAGAGCGAGTAAGAGTTCATGTCCACGGCAGCTCCCATCACGGCGAAGCCCCGCCGGCCTCGCCCGCAGCTCATGACGGTCACGCCGGAAGCGGCGGAGCGCGTGAAAACGCTGATCGATGGCCGCGGCAAGCCGACGGCCGGCGTCCGCATCGGCGTGCGTACCAAGGGCTGCTCGGGCCTGAGCTACACGCTCGAGTTCGCTGACAAGCAGGAGCCGATGGACGAGGTGATCGAGACGCAAGGCATCAAGCTCCTGGTCGATCCCAAGGCGTCGCTGTTCCTGATCGGCACCGAGATGGGCTACGAAGAAGAAAAGCTCAAGCAGGGCTTCGTCTTCAAGAACCCCAACGAGAAGGGCCGCTGCGGCTGCGGCGAGTCTTTCCACGTCTGAGATAACGCCGGATCATGGATCATTTCGCGCGGCTGGGATTGCCGGCGGCGCTCGATCTGGAGCCCGCTTCGCTCGACAAGGCCTACTTTGCCTTGCAGCGGCAATGGCATCCGGACCGCTTCGTCGCCAGGCCTGCTGAGGAGCGTGCCAAGGCGTCCGCCGAGGCGGCGGCTCTCAACGACGCCTATCGTACGCTGAAGTATCCGTTGTCGCGCGCAATCTACCTGGCGCAGCTGAAGGGCGTTGAATTGCCGGGCGACGGCAAGACGATCGACGATCCGGAGCTTCTGATGGAAGTCATGGACGCTCGCGAAGAACTGCACGAAGCGACCAGCGTCGCCGAGGTCGATTCGCTCGCGAGGTTCGCGCGCGAAGATCTGCAGAAGGCACTGGCCGAGCTGCCGCGTTTGTTCTTGGCAAACGACAAGCCCGCCATCAGAAAGGCACTGCTGCGGCTCCGCTATCTCGACAAGTTCGCCGAGGAAGCCCGGGCCCGCCGCGCCAACATCGAACGAGGCAAGGTGTGACCCTGCTGGATATCCACGAGCCGGGCGAGACGCCGTTGCCGCACGCCGGTGAGGGCACGCTGGCTGTCGGAATCGATCTTGGCACCACCAACTCCGTCGTCGCGATCGCGCGCGAAGGCAAGCCTGCGGCCCTGCATGACGAGGGCGGCCGCGCGCTGGTGCCGTCCGTCGTGGCCTATCCGGCATCGGGCGGCGTGATCGTGGGCGATGAGGCGCGGCTTCTGATGGCCAAGGAGCCGAGGAACGTCGTCGCTTCGGTGAAGCGTTTGATGGGGCGTGGTGCCGCCGATCTTCACGCCGTTGCCGGCGTGCTGCCCTACGAGATCGAAGCTGGCACCGGCCAGACCGACATGGTGAAGCTGCGCATCGGTGGCAAACCGCGCTCACCGGTCGAGATTTCTGCCGAGATTTTGAGGGCGCTGCGGACACGGGCTGAAGCCGCGCTGGAAAAGCCGGTCGAGCGCGCCGTGATCACCGTGCCGGCTTATTTCGACGATGCCGCCCGTACCGCGACGCGCGATGCTGCGCGCGTGGCAGGCCTGGAAGTGCTGCGACTGGTCAACGAACCGACGGCGGCGGCGCTCGCCTATGGCCTCGATAAGGGCTCGGAAGGTCTCTACGCCGTCTACGATCTGGGCGGCGGCACGTTCGACTTCTCGTTGCTCCGCCTCGAGAAAGGCGTGTTCCAGGTGCTGGCGACCGGCGGCGATACGGCTCTAGGCGGCGACGACTTCGACCGCACCATCGCCGAACGCATGTTGGCAGAGCGCAAGAAAGACGGTCTCGGTAATGCCATCGACGAAGCGGCGGTGAAGACCGCACTGGCGCTCGCTCGGCAGATGAAGGAGCAGCTTTCCGAGCGCGATCAGACATCCGGCCGCCTCGAGATCGCGGGCGTGCCGTCCTTCCATGCGCTGACCCGGACCGAATTCGACTCGATGATTGCGGCCTATGTGGCGCGTACCTTGGAGATTGCGCGCCACGTTCTGGCCGATGCCGGCATGAAGGCCGACGAGATCCACGGTATCGTGCTGGTCGGTGGTTCGACGCGCGTGCCTCTGGTGCGCACCGAGGTCGCCGAGCTGGCCGGCAAGCCGCCGCTCGTCGACATCGACCCGGACGAGGTCGTGGCGCTGGGCGCCGCGCTGCAGGCCGAGGCTCTGACCGGCGGTTCGGATACGTTGCTGCTGGACGTCACGCCCTTGTCACTCGGGCTGGAGACGATGGGCGGCCTGGTCGAGAAGGTCGTGCCGCGCAACACGCCGATTCCCGTGCAGCTTGCGCAGGAGTTCACGACCTACCAGGACGGCCAGAGCGCGATGGCGATCCATGTCGTTCAGGGCGAGCGGGAGATGGTCGACGATTGCCGCAGCCTGGCGCGCTTCGAGCTTCTGGGCATTCCGCCGATGACAGCGGGCGCCGCGCGCATCCGCGTCACCTTCGCGGTCGACGCTGACGGCCTGTTGACCGTGTCGGCCGAGGAACGGACGACGGGCGTTCAGCAGCGCATCGAGGTGAAACCGTCCTACGGGCTGAGCCACGACGACATGGCCGACATGCTCTACGACAGCCTGGAGAATGCCGAGGACGACATGGCCCGCCGGCTGCTGGCGGAGGCGAAGGTCGAGGCCAAACGGAACCTGCTGGCGATCGATGCCGCGCTGGCCAAGGACGGGGCGCTGCTGACGGCCGGCGAGCGCGGCGAACTCGATGCCGCCAGAGCACGCGTCGGGAAAGCTGTCGAAGGCACGGATCGCGACGAGATCAACGCCGCCGCCGAAGCGCTGGAGACGCTCTCCAAGCCGTTCGCGGAGAAGCGCATGGACCGTGGTATCCGCGAGGCCCTGTCCGGCTTGTCGGTCCAGGATCTCGAGGGGCGGGTAGGTAATTGATGCCGAAGATGACATTCATCCTGAAGGACGGTTCGCACCAGGAGGTCGAGGCACCTCTCGGTCTTTCCGTGCTGGAGATCGCGCATCGCAACCACATCGGCATCGAAGGTGCCTGCGAGGGCTCGTTGGCCTGCTCGACCTGTCACGTGATCGTCGAGCCGCAATGGTTCGACAAGCTCGGTCCGGCGAGCGAGGACGAAGAGGACATGCTCGATCTCGCTTTCGGTCTTACCCATACGTCCCGCCTGGGCTGCCAGATCCGCATGACCGAGGCGCTCGACGGCCTGGTCGTGAAACTGCCCGCGGCGACGCGCAACATGATGGTCGACAAGTAGGAGGGGGAGATGGCCCGCAAGCTTGGCTGGACCGACGTTCACGATATCGCGATAGAGCTCGAAGAGCGCCATCCTGACGCGGACAACGTGAACCTGCGCTTTACAGACCTACATAAATGGGTGTTGGAATTACCTGAATTTTCCGACGATCCGGGTCGTTCGAACGAGAAGATCTTGGAGGCCATCCAGGCCGCGTGGATCGAAGAACGCGGCTGATTGCCCCAATTTCGTCAAAAACCCGCTCGTACAGGATAGGTGACCGGGAGGGTCTTTTTTATGAGGGGCACTCATTTCAAGGCGCTGCTGCTGCCGCTGGTCTTGGCGGTAAGCGTCGGCGCCTGTGCAAACAATGGCGTCGCACCAGGTTACGTTAATACCCCGCAGGCTCAACAGGCTTCGGCCGTACCGGTCGGGGCAGGCCGTGTCGTGTCGATCAACGAAGTCCAGCTGAAAGGCGGGGGAGGCGGAGGCGGTGGCGGCGGCTCAGGCAACGGTCCGCTGACCGGCGGTCTGATCGGCGGCGCCGGTGGTGCCGCGATCGGTGCCGCTATAAGTCATTCGGTCGTCGGCGGTGTGGTCGGCGGCCTGCTGGGCGCCGTCGGGGGCGCCATTGGCGGGGCGATCTTCGACCAGCAAGGCGGCTTTGGCGGCAGCAGCGGGGGCCAGGGCATCCAGGTCGTGGTTCAGAAGGACGACGGCACCAACGTCACCATCGCCCAGCGCGATGATGGTGACATCCAGCTCGGCGATCGCGTGCAGATCATCCAGGACCAGAAGGGCGTAGCGAAGGCAGTCCGCGATACCTCACGAGGCCCCGACTACCCGCAGGGGCCGAGTGGCCCGGACTATGGCCAAAGCCAAGGTCCGGTCGCCACGAACTATCCGTCGTCCGGCTCGACCGGCAACTATCCGCCGGACAATCGCTACCAGGGGAATTATCAGGGCCAGGGCAACTACCAGGGCAGCGGTGGTTACCAGGGCTCGAACTATCAGGGTTCGAATTACCAGGGTGGCAGCTACCAAGGCGGTAACTATCAGGGCCAGGGAAGCTACCAAGGTCAGGGAAACTACCAGGGTAATTATCAGAGCCAGGGTAACTACCAGGGCAACTACCAAAACGGACCACAGCCTCAGAACGACCCGCGCTACGGCAACCTCGAATAGCCTGCTAAAATCCCTTCCGACTTCATGATCGGAGGGGAGATAGATGCTCGGCAAATGGGTTCTCGCGCTGCTGGCGCCGCTAGCGCTGGCTCTGACGCTCGGCGCCTGCAATGACGGCAGCGGCGTTCAGCCCGGCGTCCAGACCGCGCCAGCCGGTGGCTTTCGTGGTGAATCTGGGCGTGTGATTGCCATCCGTGATGTCGATCTCAACGTGCGCAGGCCTGGCGTCACCGACGGCACGCTGATCGGTGGTGGCGTCGGCGGTGTCGGCGGTGCGGTCGCCGGTGCCGCGATCGGCGGCACGGCGGGGAGCGCGGTGCTGGGCGGCGTGCTCGGTGCGGTCGGTGGCGCCATCGTCGGAACGGCGGTCGACCAGAACAGGTCCGTTCGTGGCATCGAGGTCACGATCCGCAAGGACGACGGCACAAACGTCACCATCGCCCAGCGCGACAATGGCGACGTACAGATGGGCGACCGGGTGATCATCGTCTACGACAATAATGGGGTCGCCAGCGCCATCCGCGACACCGGTCGGACCCGCGACTAGACCCTGGCTGGCGGCAAAGGGCGGCGGGGCCTATATACCCGCCGCAATGGCCCGCAACTCCCTCGATATTGACAAGGCGCCCGGCGACACCCGCGTGGTGGTCGCAATGTCGGGCGGCGTCGATTCGTCGGTGACGGCGGCTCTGCTCGCCGAGCAGGGCTACGACGTCGTGGGCGTGACCCTGCAGCTCTACGACCATGGCGCCGCCGTCGGCCGGAAGGGCGCGTGCTGTGCCGGCCAGGATATCCAGGACGCACGCCATGTCGCCGACCGCCTCGGCATCCCGCACTACGTGCTGGACTATGAGAGCCGCTTCCAAACGGAAGTGATGGAAGCATTCGCCGACAGCTACATGCGCGGCGAGACGCCGGTGCCCTGCATCGCCTGCAATCGTACGGTGAAGTTCCGCGACCTCCTGAAGACCGCCCGCGAGCTTGGTGCCGAGGCCCTGGCGACCGGCCACTATGTGCGCCGCGTTCAGGGCGAGGCGGGGCCGGAGCTGCATCGTGGCGCCGATCCCGCACGCGACCAGAGCTATTTCCTGTTCGGCACCACGGCCGAGCAGCTCGACTTCCTGCGCTTCCCCCTGGGCGATCTTCCCAAGAGCGAGACGCGGGCGCTCGCCGAGCGCTTCGGCCTCGCGGTCGCCGACAAGCCCGATAGCCAGGACATCTGCTTCGTACCCAATGGCGACTATGCGAGCGTCGTGCGGAAGCTCCGGCCCGAGGCAAATGATCCGGGCGAGATCGTCGACATGCAGGGCCGGATCGTCGGCCGCCATGACGGCGTGGTGCGCTTCACCGTCGGCCAGCGTCGCGGCCTGTCGCTGGGCGAACGCACGGGGACCGACAACGATCCGCTCTATGTCGTGAAGCTCGAACCCGAGACGCGCCGTGTCGTCGTCGGCCCGAGGAGCGCGCTCGGCCGCAGCGACATCGCGCTCTACGACGTGAACTGGCTCGGTCCCGATTTCGAAGGCGCGCTGCCGGTGCAGGTGAGGGTGCGCTCCAGCCAGACGCTGCGCCCCGCCTGTGTCGAGCGCTGCAACAAGGGCTTCACGATCCGCTTCGCCGAACCCGAAATAGGCGTCTCTCCGGGGCAGGCCTGTGTGATCTACGACAAGGCCAATGGGAGCCGTGTTTTGGGCGGTGGTTTCATCCAGCGGTTTCCTTGACAGCCCGCCGCCCGGGCCCTTATTACCGCGCACCCATGGCTGGGTAGCTCAGCTGGTTAGAGCACGGCACTCATAATGCCGGGGTCGGCGGTTCAAGTCCGCCCCCAGCTACCAAATTCCGCCCCCGGCGCTTCTCGCGGCCGGGGGCTTTATTTTGTGGTCTTTCCCGGCCACGTTAGCGGCATGGCCAGCGGACACATGCACCAGACCGACGTCGTGATCGTGGGTGCCGGGCCGGTGGGCCTGTTCACCGTCTTCGAGTGCGGCATGGTGCGGCTCAATTGCCATGTCGTCGATGTGCTCGACGACGTGGGCGGGCAGTGCACGGCGCTCTATCCGGAAAAGCCGATCTACGACATCCCGGGCTTCCCGAGGGTGGAAGCAGCCGAGCTGGTGGTACGGCTGAAGGCGCAGGCGGCCGCCTTCAAGCCGGTCTATCACCTCGGCGAGCAGGTGCAGGCGCTCGAGGCGATTGGCGGCGGCTTCTGGCGGCTGACGACGTCGAAGGATACGGTGCTGCAGGCCAGGGCCGTGATCATTGCGGCTGGCGTCGGCGCCTTCGGACCCAACCGGCCGCCGCTTGCCGGTATCGAGACGTTCGAAAGCAAGAGCGTTTTCTATTACGTGACGCAGCGCGAGAATTTCCGCGGCAAGCGCGTGGTGATCGCGGGCGGCGGCGACACTGCCGTCGACTGGGCCCTCTCGCTGGCGGAGATCGCCGCGCGCGTCTCGGTGATCCATCGCCGCGATCGCTTCCGTGCCGCACCGGAGAGCGAAGCGCAGCTCAAGGCGCTGGCCAAGGCGGGCAAGATCGACCTCGTCGTGCCGTATCAGCTCGCGAGCCTCGACGGCGCTAATGGACGATTGACGGCGGTGAATGTCGCTACGCTCGACGGGCAGGAGAAGAAGATCGCGGCCGATGTACTTCTGCCGTTCTTCGGCCTCTCGATGTCGCTCGGCCCGATCGCCGACTGGTCTCTCGCGCTCGAGCGCAACCAGATCGTCATCGATCCGTCGACGGCGGCAACCAGCAAGCCTGGCATCTTCGCCGTCGGCGACGTAGTGCACTATCCCGGCAAGCTCAAGCTGATCCTCACAGGCTTCGCCGAAGCCGCCATCGCCGCGCGCTCGGCGTATGCGCTGATCCATCCCGAGACGCCGCTGCATTTCGAATATTCGACGACGTCGGGCGTGCCCAACGCATGATGACCCTGGTCGGACAGTACGATTCGCCGTACACGCGCCGGGTCGCGGTCAGCCTCGGTCTGCTGGGCTTCTCCTTCGAGCACGATACCCGCTCGGTCTTCGCCGATTTTGACTCCATGCGGTCGACCAATCCGCTCGGCCGCGTTCCCTCGCTCATCCTGTCCGACGGCACGACCTTGATCGATTCGGCCGCGATCCTCGATTGGCTCGACCAGCAGGTTGGACCGGAGCGTGCTCTGCTGCCGGCAAGTGGCTCAGCACGAAGCGAGGCGTTGCAGCGGATCGCACTGGCGACAGGTACGATCGATAAGGTCATGAGCATCGGCTACGAGCGCCTCGTTCGCCCGGAGCGTTACCGCTGGCCGGACTGGATCGCGCGCTGCCGTACCCAGGCCGAGAGCGCGCTGGACGCCCTGGCGGCGTCGACATGGCCCGCGGAGGCGTGGCTCGGTCAGGATTGGATCACCACCGCCTGCATGATGCGTTACGTTCGGCTGGCCGATCTCGACGTGCTGCCCCCCGGCCGCTACCCTTCGCTCGATGCCGTCTCAGATCGTTGCGAGGTGCTGCCGGCCTTCAAGGCGACCTGGCCGGCCGACTACGCCGTTCCCGGCACAGGCTGAAAAGCGCGATAGACACAGGCGAGAAGGCGCATCCATTGATCAAAACAGGTCTTTGATCCGCGTTGATGCAGTGTGAAGCGGATGATGCCCGCTTCACGTTCTCGCCGTTCCGCGCGCGGCTCTTTTGAGGAAAGAGCACGAGCAAAGGCGGCAGTGTGGGATTCCGACCTGCGATGGCTCGAGGCAGTTAGCGCAATTAGCGCAGCTGCGCACCCCGTTTGCGTCGACTCTTCCTGTTTAGTGCACCGGCCGCGACTGCGGCAGGCGATCCTTCTTGGCGTAGACCGGCGGCGAGAGGCCGTCGGCGTCGCGGCCGGCCCAGTCGCGCTGGCTCACGGTCGAGAGGCGCTTTTTCTGGCCTTCGATCAGGCCCGCCGTCGCCGCTTCGATGTCGATGGTGAGCACCTTGCCATCCTTCACGACCTGCTTGCCGTCGACATAGACGTGACGGATGGCCCGCTCGCTCGCCGAGTAGATCAGGCTGCGCACCGGCTCGTGGCTCGGCTGCATGTAGGGATGGCTCATGTCGACCAGCGAGAAGTCGGCCTTGCAGCCGGGCGACAGCCGCCCGAGATCGGGGCGCCGCAGCATCTTGGCGCCACCGATGGTCGCCGCTTCGAAGGCGTGCCGCGTCGTGCCCATTTTGTAGTTCATGGTGAAGACGCGGGCCAGGTAACAGACCAGCCGGATCTCATCGAGCATGTTGTGCGGGAAGGTGTCGGTGCCGATGCCGACCGTGATGCCGGCATTCATATAGCGGCCGATCGAGTTCATCACCATGCCGCGGCGCGCGAACACGGTGGGGCAGTGCGCGACCGACGCGCCCGAGTCGCGCAGCAACTCGAAGTCGTTGGCATGCGGATAGTGGATCTGCGGATGGTCGTTGAGGAAGATGCCGTGGCCGATGATCAGGTCCGGCCCCAGCACGCCGATCGAATCGAGCCATTCGACCGGCGTCTTGCCGTGGCGATGCACCATCTCATGGAACTCGACGACGGCCTGGCAGGCATGGGTCTGCATCGCCAGGCCGCGACGCTTGGCCTCCTGCAGTGCTTCCTTGAAGAAGCCCTCGCGGCAGGTGTCGATCTGCGCGGGACCGACCATGCCCGAGAT
>Ga0153954_1000476_pt1 | contig 31923 bp, 31 predicted proteins | sample TSFL038MetaG_FD_102277 | JGI IMG/M metagenome (GOLD analysis project Ga0153954, IMG submission 102277) | Attine ant fungus gardens microbial communities from Florida, USA - TSFL038 MetaG | ecosystem: Host-associated > Fungi > Mycelium > Unclassified | place: USA: Florida, Wekiwa Springs State... | reverse complement strand
TGAGACCGCAGACGCCGAGCGGCTCGCGCACCGTGTAGTCGAGCAGGCCAGGCCCCATGGGGATCGAGGCCCCGCGGACCGAGGCGGTCAGCGAGGCGAAGAAGGCGAATGCGTCGGCGGCGAGCTTGGCGTTGTTGCGCGTCTCGGCCAAGGGGCGGCCGACGTTCCGCGCCTCGAGCTCGCCGATCTCCTCCGCGTGGGCCAGCAGCGCCTCCGCCGTGCGATTGAGGACGCGCGCCCGCTCGAGCGGTGCCGCGTCGCGCCAACCCGAGCCCTCGAAGGCCCGGCGCGCCGAGGCCACCGCCGCGTCGAGATCATCGACGGTCGCCTGATGGTAGGACTCGAACGGCCTGCCGCTGAAGGGCTCGAGGAGCTCGAGCACCTCGCCGCCACCCACCCGGAAAGCGTTGTCGATCCAGACGGCCTTCATCGTCGACCGGAGGCGCCGGAGAAGAGGTCGTTGATGTCCCAGTGGCCGGTGGTCGGGACGTGGGCCATCGTGCAGGGGATGTCGAGGACGAAGGGTCGGGCCGCCGCGAGCGCGTCGCGGACGGCGTCGCCGAGTTCGTCGGCCCGCTCGATCCGGCCGCCGCCGGCGCCGACGCTGCGACCGAAGGCGGCGTAGTCCAGCCGGTCGGTCGGAAAGGCGGCCCCGTAGGCGGTCCCGAAGTGGCGTTCCTCGAGGCCGCTGATCGTGGCGTAGGCGCTGTTGTTCATGATCGCCCAGACCACCGGGATCTCCTCCTCGACCGCGGTCACGACGACCGAGATGTTGGTCAGGAACGCGCCGTCGCCGACCAGCGCCAGCACCGGCCCGCGCCCGGCCAAGGCGGCGCCGAGGGCCGCCGAGGGCCCGAAGCCCATCGTCGCGTAGCCGCCCGGGCAGACGAAGCGGTCGGGGCTCGAGATCGACCACTGCTGCGCGATGCCGTTCTTGTTCCAGCCGGTGTCGCCGACGACCACCGTGCCGGCGGGGATCGCCCGCTCGATGTCGCGCAGGACGCGGGCCGGGGCCATCGGGACCGAGTCGGAGGCCTGCTCGGCGTGCAGCGACCCGGCAAAATCCTCGCGGAGCTTGACCAGGGAGGCGTCGAGCTCACCGCCTCGCCCTGGCGGCAGGACCGCGGCGATCGCGGCGGCGGCGAGGGCGGAATCGGCGACCGCGGCGAGCTCCGGAACGTAGGAGCGACCGAGCTCGGCCGGGTCGTCGTGGATGTGGAGGAGGCGGGACGGCGGGATGGCGAAGGTCGTCCCGGGCTGCCAGGAAGAAGTGTCGAGCTCGCCGAACTCGGAGCCGAGCGCCAGGATGACGTCGGCGCTCCGGCAGGCCTCGTTCGCCGCCGGCGTCCCCCACAATCCGCTGAGGCCGACGCAGAGTGGGTGGTCGTCGGGCACCGTGCCCTTGCCCATCGTCCCGTAGGCGATCGGCGCGCAGAGGCGCTCGGCGATCGTTGCCGCGGCGGTACCGGCTCGGCTCGCGGCGGCGCGGGCGCCGAGGTAGACCAGCGGGCGCTTCGCTGCCGCGAGCTTCGCCGCGATCGTGGTGGCGGTGTCGGGATCGAGGGCCGCCGGCCGGGGGGCGGCGGTCGCGGCGGGGTTCGGCGTCGACTCGACGGGGGCGGAGAAGACGTCCATCGCCACGTCCACCAGCACCGGCCCCTCGGGTGCGGACCGGGCGAGGCGGAACGCGGCCTCGAGCGAGGGGACCAGCGCCTCGGGCCGATCTATCCGCCACACCCGCTTGACGAAGGGAACGTAGCTCGCCGCCTGGTCCGCATCGGCGTTGCGGGTCGTCTCCATGTGGGCGTGACGACCGAAGAAGTAGCTCTGGACGTTGCCGGTGACGACCACCATCGGGACGTTGTCGAAGGCGGCGTTGGCGACTCCGGTGAGGGCATTGGTCATGCCCGGACCGAGATGGGTGAGGACGACGCCGACCTCGCCCGTGAGGCGGGCGTGAGCGTCGGCCGCATGGCTGGCCATCTGCTCGTGGTGGACGCCGACGAAGCGGATCGGCGAGGGCTCGAGGGCCGCGAGCGGGGCGACCACGGTGTGGCCACAAAGGCCGAAGACGTGGCTGACGCCACTTCCCTCGAGCACCGAGACCAATGCCTCGGCCCCGCTCACCTGCCCGGTCGACCCGGTTCCTCCACCCGTCTGCATCTCGTAAGTCATCCTAACATACGTATGTTAAATTGATTCGCGTGGTATCTCCTCCCCAACGCCTGGCCGGCCGTCGCGCCATCGTGACCGGTGGTGCGCGCGGTATCGGCCGGGCGGTGGCCACCCGCCTGGTGGCCGAGGGCGCCAAGGTGGCGATCGTAGACCTTGACGGCGAGGCGGCAGCCGAGGCCGCCGCGGCGCTGGGCGGGGCGGCGGGGATCGCCTCCGACGTCCGCGACTCCGGCTCGGTCAAGGTGGCCTTCTCGGCCGCCAGGGAAGAGCTCGGCGGTCTCGACATCCTCGTCAACAACGCCGGCGTCGCCCGCGACGGCCGCCTGGGGGAGATGACGGACGAGGACTGGAACCTGGTCCTCGACGTCAGCCTCAGGGGAGCGTTCTTCTGCTGTCGCGCGGCGCTCCCATGGTTGATCGAGGCGGGCCGGTCGAGCATCGTCAACATGAGCTCGCGCGCTTATCTCGGCAACCCCGGCCAGGCCAACTATTCGGCCGCGAAGGCCGGCCTGATCGGCCTCACCAGGGCGCTCAGCCTGGAGCTCGGACGGCACGGCGTGCGCGTCAACGCGATCGCGCCGGGGATGATCGACACCGATCTCGTCCGCTCGCACCCGAAAGCGGAGCAGATGGTCGAGCGTGCCGTCCGCGCGACCCCGCTGGGGCGGATCGGCGAGCCGGAGGACGTGGCCGCCGCGGTCGCCTATCTGGCATCCGACGACGCTTCCTACGTGAGCGGCGACGTCGTGCACGTCGCCGGTGGGCGTTGGTAGCGGCGACCCGCCGCTACCGCCCGGGGCGTCCGGCGGCCAGGTCGGCGAGCCCGAGGGCGGTCATCGCCAGGACCGGCGTCGAGCGCGTGGCCTCGGCGTACTGGGCCAGGAACACGTTCGGCTCTCCTAGGTGCTTGTACGTATGACCATATGTTACGATGTTGAGGTGCTCGTTTCGCGCCGCAATCGCTCCCTGGGTGGAGTCTGAATCAATGTCGACGTCGGCGCTCGAGCCGGCCGTGGTGGTCGCCGCGGTGCGATCGCCGATGGGTCGTTACGGGGGCCGGCTGAGCTCCGTCCGTCCCGACGACCTCGCCGCGCGCGTTCTCCGCGCGGCCGTTTCGCGGGCGGGCCTCGAGGGCGAGGAGATCGACGATGTCGTCTTCGGCTGCGCCAACCAGGCCGGCGAGGACAACCGGGACGTTGCCCGCATGGCAGTGTTGCTCGCCGATCTTCCGGAGTCGGTTCCGGGGCAGACCGTCAACCGCCTGTGCGGTTCCGGCATGCAGGCGGTCATCGCGGCAGCGCGTGAGATCCAGACCGGGTCCGCCGAGGTGATCGTCGCCGGCGGCGTCGAGAGCATGAGCCGGGCGCCGCTGGTGATGGGAAAGCCCGATTCGGCCTTCCCCCGCGGGCCGCGCGAGATCTACGACAGCGCGCTCGGCTGGCGCTTCGTCAATCCGGAGATGGAGAAGCGCAACGGCGCGATCTCGCTCGGCGAGACGGCCGAGAACGTAGCCGACAGCTACGGCGTCTCTCGGTCCGATCAAGACGACTTCGCGGCCAGGAGCCATCGTCGCGCGGCGGCGGCGCAGGAGCGCGGCGTCTTCGACGCCGAGATCGTTCCGATCGAGGTCGCGGGACGCAAGGGAGTCGTCAGCGTGGTCAAGGCCGACGAGGGGATCCGCCCCGATTCCACGCCGGAGCAGCTCGCCGCCCTGCGGCCCGCCTTCCGCGCCGGAGGCAGTGTCACGGCCGGCAACAGCTCACCGCTGAACGATGGCGCCTGCGCCCTCGTCCTGATGTCCGGTCGGGCCGCCGCCGAACGCGGCCTGACCCCGCTGGGACGCTTCATCGACGGGGCCGCCGCCGGCGTCGATCCCAACTACATGGGCATCGGGCCGGTCCCCGCCGTCCGCACTCTGCTCGCCCGAGAGGGGACGCCTACGCTCGCGGACGTCGACCTGGTCGAGCTGAACGAGGCGTTCGCCTCACAGGCCGTCGCCTGCGTGCGTGAGTTGGGCCTCGACCCCGACATCGTCAACGTCAACGGTGGCGCCATCGCTCTCGGCCACCCGCTTGGCTCGAGCGGCGCGCGTCTGGTGACGACCCTGCTCCACGAGTTGGGCCGACGGGGCGACCGCTACGGGCTGGCCGCGATGTGTATCGGCGTCGGACAGGGCATCGCCACCGTCTGGGAGCGCACGAATGCCTGAGCGGTCCTTTCCCGGCCCTTTCGCGAGCTTCACCGGCGAGGCGGGCGAGTGGTTCTGGCGCGGCGACCGGCAGTCCGGGACGCGCCGGGCGATCGCGATGCTGGCTCAGCCGGACACGGTCGGGAACCGGCACGTGATGCTGGCGCTGGCGAAAATACCTCCTGGCCAGGCGGCGCCCTGGCATCTACACGAGGACTTCGAGGAGTTCTGTTACTTCCTCTCCGGCGAGGGCGTCTTCTGTTGCGAGGGGCAGAAGGAGGTGCGGGTGGCACCGGGCTCGGTCAACGTCATCGCGCCCGGGACCCTCCACTGCCATCGCCCCACCGGCGATGAAGACCTGCTCTTCCTCTGGGGCTACGCGCCCCCTGGCGAACAGTTGTCGATCTAGCGCCGTGTCACCCGGCGAGATTGCTTCGCTGCGCACGAACCATTAACATACGGATGACCGAATGACTATGCGAATGGACGAGCGGGAGGGGAGATCGATCGACGAGCTGCGGCGGGTCGTGCGTCGTCGCCTGGACGAGGGCGACGACCTGCTCGGTGAGGCCGGGGCACGGAAGCTGTTCGCCGGCCGCCTCCCGTTCGGGCCCGCAATCTCCTGTCAGGAGGACGAGGAGGTCAGTGCGGCGGGCACCGAGCTGGGATATCCGGTCGTGCTGAAGGCACTGTCGGATGAGGTCACGCACAAGTCCGAGCACGCCCTCGTCAGGGTTGGCTGCGAGGACGAGCAGCAGCTCCTCCTGGCCGCGTCGCAACTTCGCGAGGCGATGTGCAGGGCGGCCCCGGAGGCCTCCTTCGAGCTTTCGGTACAGAAGCAGCTGAGCGGCACCGAGCTGGCGATCGGCGTCCGCCGGGACGCTCTCGGCGCGGCCGTCGTCGTCTCCTCGGGCGGCGTGCTGATCGAGGTTATGAGGGACTTCGCGATCGAGATGGTCCCGGTCGACGAGTCGATCGCGAGGCGCATGCTGCGACGGCTGCGCGTATGGCCCGTGCTCGATGGCTATCGCGGCGCCCCCGGGATCGACCTGGCGGCGTTCGCCCGCCTCGTGGTCGCCGTCTCGGAGCTGGCCGACGCCGTGCCCGAGCTGCTCGAGCTGGACCTGAACCCGGTATTCGCCGACCCGGGCGGTTGCGCCATCGCCGACGCGCGCTGCCGCTTCGGCGATGTCGTCGAAGAGGCCTCGAGCCCGCGCCGTGAGGAGGCGATGCGCTCGATGTTCGCGCCGACGCGGATCGCGATCGTCGGCGCGAGCGACGATCCGACCAAAGTCGGCGGCCTGGCCCTCAGCTACCTGCGTCGGCACGGTTGGGACGGTGACATCGTCGCGATCAACCCGAAGCCGCTGACGACCGACGGGGTCCGCACGTATCCCAGCATCGCCGCCGTGGACGTACCGGTCGATCTGGCGATCCTCGCCGTCCCCGCCGGGACGGTCGAATCGGTGGTCAAGGAATGCGTCGAGGCAAAGATTCCGGCGGGCGTGATCTTCACCTCGGGCTTCGCCGAGGTCGGCGACGAGGGCCGGCGCACCCAGGAGCGTCTGGTCGAGCTCGGCCGTGCGGGCGGGTTCAGCTTCATCGGTCCGAACACCATCGGTCTTGCCTCGCCGCTCTCCGGCATGGTTGCCGCGTTCGGCATGGCGCTCGCCGGCGACAGCGCCCCGGGAAGCGTCGGCTTCGTCTCGCAGAGCGGCGCCATCGCCAGTTCGCTGATCTCGCGGGCCGGCGAGTTCGGCGTCGGCTTCTCGCACTGGGTCTCGGTCGGCAACGAGGCGGACCTGAGCATGGTCGAGTTCGTCGAATACCTGGCCGGCGACGAGGCGACCGACGTGATCTGCCTTTTCGTCGAGGCGATCCGGCGCCCGCGCGCGTTCCAGCGTGCCTGCGAGGTGGCCCGGGCGGCGAACAAGCCGATCGTCGCGCTGAAGGCGGGACGGTCGGAGGCCGGTCGCGCCGCGGCCGTCTCCCACACCGGCGCGATGACCGGCTCGGCGCTGCTCTACGACGCCTACCTCCGCCGGGTGGGCGCGATCCAGGTCAAGGACCTGCCGGCGATGCTGACGGCGGCCCAGGCGCTGCAGTCGGTCGGCGCGGTGAAGGGCGATCGGATGGCGATCGTCTCGATGTCCGGCGGGGCCTGCTCGCTGCTCGCCGACGCCTGTGCCGAACACGGTCTCGAGGTCCCGGAGTTGTCCGCCGAGGTGCAGGCGCGACTGCGCGAGGTGCTGCCCGAGTTCGGCGGCGTGCGCAACCCGATCGACGTGACCGCCACCGGCATCCGCAACCCCGATCTCGTCCGCCGGACGATGAAGGTCCTCCGCGATGCGGGTGAGGTCGACCTGATCCTGCTCCAGCTCAGTACCAACGCGGATCCGGCGGCGGCGACGATGGCGGCGGATCTGGTCGCCTTGCGCGCCGAACCGGGGACCCCGTTCCTGCTCGGTCGGCTCGGCTCGCCGAAGCTGGCGCCGCGGGCGATGGCGGTCTACGCCGAGGCGGGCATGCACGTCTTCTCCTGGCCCGGCCAACTGGTCGAGGCCGCCGACGCCTGCGTCCAGTTCGGACGCTCTCGCACCCCCGACGAAAGGTAAATCCGCAGTGGACTTCAGTCACTCCGACGAGCAGCGAGCGATGATCGAGATGGCGGAAGGGCTCGCCGAACGTCACCACGCCGACCCGTACGTCAGCTGGGACGCGGCGGGGGAGTACCCGTGGGAGTTCATGAAGGAGCTCGCCGCGCACGACCTGACCGGGATCGACATCGCCGAGGAGAAGGGTGGCCAGGGCCTGGAGCTGATCGACTCGATGTTGGTGATCGAGGCCGTCGCCAAGCGGATCCCGCACCTGGCCGACGCGGTCCAGGGGTCGAACTTCGGGGCGATCAGGCAGATCGCGGCCTTCGGCAATGATCGCGTCGTCGACGACGTGCTGCGACCGATCCTCGCGGGCGAGGCGCTGGCGACGATCGGGATGTCGGAGCCAGGCGGCGGTTCGGCCCTCGCCACGCTTCGCTCGAGCGCCAAGCGCGATGGCGGTGACGTCGTGGTGAGCGGCACCAAGGTCTTCAACTCGAACGGGCCGCATGCCACGCACTTCGTGGTCTGGGTCCGGTTTGGACCCGAGCGCGAGGACGTCGGCGCGGTTATCGTGCCCGCCGACAGCGCCGGGTTCAGCCGCGGGGCGGACGAGCGCTTCATGTCGGGCGAGAAGCACTGCGTCCTCAACTTCGACGAGTGTCGGGTGCCGGTCGAGTACGTTCTCCTCGACCACGACGGGATGCGGCGGATGATGTCGATCTTCAACATCGAGCGGCTCGGCAACGCGACGCGCTCCTACGCCTACGGCGCCTTCGCCCAGCGCCTCGCCACCGACTACATGCTCGAACGCGAGACCGCCGGCGGCCGTCTCGCCGACTACCAGGGCCTGCAGTGGAAGCTCGCCGACCTGCAGGTGAAGCTCGAGTCGGCGCGACTTCTCCTCTACCAGGCCGCGCTGGGGTTGCGCGACGGTTCCCCCGATCCCCTTCTCACCTCACAGGCGAAGCTGGCGGCCAACGAGGCGGGCTTCGACGCCGCCCACCAGGCGCTGCAGATCTTCGGCGGCTACGGCTATACCGAGGACTCGCCGCTGAACTACGTGTTCAAGCGGACGCGGGGATGGATGATCGCGGGCGGCAGCGTCGAGCTGCAGCGGCATCGGATCGCCCGCGAGCTGTTGAAGCGCCGCGAACGCGCGCTGGCCGCCTGACGGCTCAGCGCTTCGGTTCGGCGTGGCGTCGGACCAGTGCTTCGACCGCGGTCAGGTAGCCATGCCAGCCGATTCCGCAGATGTACCCCGAGCTGGCGACTTCGCCGAATTTGTCGTCGAGTCGCCAAGGCTCGCGGTTGAAGAGGGTGGTGACGTGCACGATCGCGACGGGAAGCAGCGTCTCCTTCAGCGCGTCGCGCAGCGAGAGGCCGTAGTTGGTCAGGCCGGCGGGGTTGCAGATCACCCCGTCGGCGGCGTCCTGGCGCTCCTGCACCCAGTCGATCAGCGCGCCCTCGGAGTTCGACTGGAAGTGCTCGACGCTCGCGCCCAGCTCGGCCGCCTTCTCGTCCATCGACGCCTGCACTTCGGCCAGGGTGCGGGTGCCATAGCGCTCCGGCTCGCGGACCCCGAGTCGGTTCATGTTCGGTCCTTGGATCGCGATGATTTTCATCTCTCAGTCCTGTCCCTTCCGTCGGATCATCATGGTCATCGTTCCGTCCTGTACGACCTCGTCGTTCTGGTTGACCAGGCTGCGTCGGATCAGGGTGATCCCCCGCTCCGGCTTCGAGGTCTCGCGCCGGCCGGTCACCTCCGCACGGACATGCACGGTGTCGCCGATCCGCAGCGGGCCGGCGAACTTCCACTCGAGCGAGAGCATCGCGATCAGCTGCGCCTGCAGGCAGATCCCGATCTCCGAGCGGGTGAAGAGGCCGGAGCCGACGCTGAGGCCGAGGAGGCCGTGGACCAGGCGCTCGCCTCCCAGCCCGTGCTCGGCGGCGAAGACCGCGTCGGTGTGGATCGCGTTGTAGTCACCGCTCAGACCTGCGAAGGTCACCACGTCGGCCTCGGTGATCGTGCGGCCGGGGCTCTCGGTCGTCAGGCCTTCGGTCAGGTCCTCCCAGAAAAGCTGCTGCACAACGCCCTTTCGTTGGTCATACGGACAAGCTGATGTTAGCATCAACATCGTGAATCCTTGGCGAAGCGAGAGCGACGAGCGCTCCTCCCGGTCGGAGACGAGGCGGGCGTTCCTCGTCGGCGAGGGCATCGCCCACGCGCTGGCGCCGGTCGCGCTGACCGCGGCGATCGAGGCGGCCGGGCTCGACGCGGTCTACGAGCTGCTCGACGTCGGACCGGAGGGAGTCGCCGGCGCCTTCGAGCGCCTACGTCGTCCGGATTGCGCGGGCGCCAACGTCACCATGCCCTACAAGGGCCTCGCCCTGGAGACCGCCGACCGGGCCGACGACGCCGCGGTCCTCTGCCGCGCGGCGAGCGTCCTCTCCTCGGCCGGCGGCGAGCTGACCGCCCACAACGCCGACGCGTTCGCGCTCGCGGCGGCGTTGGCGGGACGGGCGGAGCGGATCGCCGGCGGCGAGGTCGTGATCCTCGGCGCCGGCGGGGCCGCCGGGGCCGCCTTGGCTTCCGCGCTCGCCCTGCGGCCACGGCGGCTGGCCCTCGTGGCGCGTCGGCAGGCGCAGGCGGTCGAGCTGGCCGGGCGGGTCGACGCGGCGGTCGAGGTGGCCGGATTCGACGACCTCCCTCGCCTTCTGCCAAGTGCTGACCTGGTCGTCAACGCCACCGCGCTCGGCATGAGGCAGGAGGATCCGTCGCCGCTCGGCGACCTGCAGCTCGCGTCGGGGACGCTGGTCTATGACCTCGTCTACCGGCGGGAGGCGCCGACGGCGCTGGCGGAAGCCGCGATCGCGGCGGATGCCGAGCTCTGCGACGGGGTCGCCCACGTGATCCTGCAGGCACCGGAGACGTTCCGCCTGCTCTTCGACGCCGACTGCGACCGCGGCGCGGTGCTGGAGGCGGTGACCGCGGCGATCGGCCGCGCCCCGCGCGCCTGGATAGCCCTTTCCTGAACACTCCCCATCCTTGATCTAAACATACGTACATCCATATGTTAGGATGAAACGGATGCCGCGAGGTGAGCGAACCGGGATGCTCGCGGGCGTGAGGATCCTCGATGCCACGCGCCTGCTGCCAGGACCATATGCGGGCTGGCTCCTGGCCCTGATGGGGGCCGAGGTGATCAAGGTGGAGCGACCCGGGATGGGTGACCCGATGCGCCAGAACTGGCCCCGGCGGGGCGGCGTGAGCACCGTCTTTCACCTCTACAACGGCGGCAAGCGGAGCGTCGCCCTCGACCTCAAGCAGGAGGATGGGGTGCGCGCCTTCCTCGACCTGGCGGCGACCTGCGACGTGGTCATGGACGGCAACCGGCCGGGGGTCATGGATCGCCTGGGATGCGGCTGGGAGGCCTGCCGCCGAGCGCGGCCCTCGCTGGTCTACTGCGCGATCACCGGCTTCGGGCAGGACGGGCCGTTCCGCGACCGGGTCGGCCACGACATCAACTACCTGAGCCTGGTCGGCGCGATGACCGGGTTGGTCGACGAGGCCGGCCGGCCGGTCGCCCCGCGGGTGACCCTGGCCGACATGGCGGGGGGCGGGTTGATGGCCGTCGGTGCGCTGCTTGCCGCTCTGTTGCCGGCGCGCGAACTCGGTGAAGGCCGGTTCGTCGACGTCTCGATGACCGACACGATCCTCTCGATCCAGGGCCTGCGGATCGCCGAGGAGCTCCTCCCGGGCGACCGCAAACCGACCGATGACGCGTTCCCGCCCGACAACGACAACGAATTCGGCACCTACGCGACGAGCGACGGCCGCTTCATCACCCTCGACCCCTGGGAGGCGCGCTTCAAGGACATCCTCTGGTCGGCCATCGAAGGCGCCGGCTGGGGCGAGCGTCCCGGGCCGCGGACCGACCGACCCGAGGTGAGGGCCGCGCTGGCGGCGGTCGTCGCCTCCCGCTCGCTGGCCGAGTGGGAGGCCCTCCTCGACGGCAAGGAAGTTCCTTACGCGCCGGTGCTCGAGCTCGTCGAGCTCGCCGACAGCCCGCAGATCGCCTTCCGCGGCTCGCTCGGCGACGGCCTCGACCCGACCGTGCCGAGCCCTTCGCTCGGCGACCCGGTCCGCTTCGAGCCGCCCGCCCGTCCCGACGAGGTCGCCCCGGCGCCTGAGGTCGGCGCCGACACGATCGCCGAACTGACCGCGATCGGCTGGTCGAGCGAGGAAATCGAGCAGGCCGTCGCCAGCGGCGCCGTCGCGACGAGCGTGGAGAAGGTGCGGTGATCTCGCTCGACCTCGACGGCCCGGTCGGGCTGATCACGATCGATCGTCAGGAGCGGCTCAACGCCCTCGACCCCGAGTCGAGCGCCGAGATGCGGGCGATGTGGCTGGAGCTGCGCGATCGGGACGACGTCTGCGCCGTCGTCGTCACCGGCGCCGGCGAGCGCTCCTTCTCCGCCGGCTTCGACCTCAAAGCGGTTCCCGACGGCTTTCCGCTGGATCCGACCCCGATCGGCGGGATCGTCAAGGAGCTGCAGTTCTTCAAGCCGGTGCTCACCGCGATCAACGGCCTCGCCTTCGGCGGTGGCTTCGAGATCGTCCTCGCCAGCGACCTCCGCTACGCGGTGCCGGAGGCGACGTTCGCCCTGCCGGAGCCGCGCTGGGGACTGATCCCGGGCGGCGGCGGCACGGTCCGGCTGCCGATGAGCCTGCCCTGGGCGATCGCCTGCGAGGTCATCCTCGCCGGGCGGGTCCTCGAGGCGGAGGAGGCCGAGCGCTTCGGCGTGATCAACGGGATCGTCGAGCGCGAGCGCCTCCTCGATCACACGCTGGCGAAGGCGCACGCGATCGCCGCGCTCGGGCCGCTCGCGGTCCGTACCTGCAAGGAGATGATGTGGCGGTCCCACGGGATGGACCCCGACGTGGCCCTGCGGATGGAGGAGCGGATGTCCTACGCGACCCAGCTGAGCCGGGACGCGGAGGAGCGCGTGCGCGGCTTCGCCGAGCGCGGGCGACGATCGCCGTGACCGCGCCGCGGGAATTTCGCGAGCTCGGAGGCCGATTGCGCAACTGGGGCCGGTGGGGCGACGATGACGAGCGGGGGACGCTCAATCACATCACCCCCCCGCGCCTGGTCGAGGCGGCGGCGTTGGTGCGAGACGGGCGGATCTTCGACCTCGGCCTGACCCTGGGCGAGAGCGGCCCCCAGATCTGGACCGAGACGAACCGCCGCGTCAATCCGATCCACCTGATGAGCGAGCTCGGCGAAGAGCCCGCGGGCGCCGGGCCGTGCTGCTTCGTCGACGATTACGTCGTCCTGCCGTTGCAGTCGGTGACCCAGTGGGACGCTCTCGGCCACATCCATTACGACGGCCGGATGTACAACGGCCGGCCGAGCAGCGAGGTCACGGTGCGCGGGCTGCGACACAACGGGATCGACCGGATCGGCAACGGGGTCGCCGGACGCGGGATCCTGCTCGACGTCGCGCGGCTCCGCGGGGTCGACTCGCTCGAGCCCGGCCACGCGGTCCTGCCCGACGAACTCGACGCCGCCGCCCGCGCGGCGGGGGTCGAGCCGCGGGCCGGAGACATCGTCGTGGTGCGCACCGGCTGGTGGGGCCGCTTCGCCCGGGGCAAGATCGACGCGGCGGAGTTCTTCGCCGGCGAGCCGGGCCTCGGCCTCGACTGCGCGGAGTGGCTGCACGGGCACGAGGCGGCAGCGGTGGCGGCCGACAACTTCGGCCTCGAGGTCGTGCCGCACGAGGACCCGGAGGTCATCTACCCGCTCCACATGGTCCTGATCCGCGACATGGGCATGACGGTCGGGGAGCTCTTCGACCTCGAGCTCCTGGCGGCGGACTGCGCCGCGGACGGGCGGTTCGAGTTTCTGCTCACCGCGCCGCCGCTGAAGGTCGAAGGCGGGGCGGGGACCCCGCTGAACCCCCTTGCCATCAAGTGACACACGCGACCGAGAGGCGGTTATGAGCGACACGAAGACGAGAGACGGGCAGACGGCGATCATCACCGGCGCGGCCCGAGGGATCGGGGCGGCGGTCGCGCGCAAGCTTCACACCGAGGGAGCCCACGTCCGCCTCTTCGACCTCGACCCGGCGGTCGAGTCGTTGGTCGCCGAGCTCGGCGAGCGGGCCGACCATCACATCCTCGACGTGACCGATCCGGACGCCTGGGAGCCGGCGCTGGCGGGACGGCGGACCGACGTGCTGGTCACCTGTGCCGGGATCCTCGGCCCTCAGGGTCCGATCACCGAGGTCGACATCGCCGAATGGCAGCAGGTCATCGACGTGAACCTGACCGGCACCTTCGTCGCCTCCCGCGCCGTCCTCCCGTCGATGATCGAGCAGGAATCGGGCTACCTCGTCTACCTCGCCTCGATCGGCGGCAAGGAGGGCAACGCCGGGCAGGCGGCCTACTGCGCCTCCAAGGGCGGCGTCATCACGCTGGCGAAATCGGTCTCGAAGGAGGTGGCCGACCACGGGATACTCGTCAACTGCGTCTCGCCGACGATGGTCGAGGGGCCCCTGGTCGAGGCGATGGAACCCTGGCGCCGCGAGGAGATCCTGAAGAAAATCCCCCTCGGCCGGCCCGCGCGGCCGGGTGAGGTCGCCGAGCTGGTCGCCTGGGCCTGCTCGTCCGCGTGCACCTTTACCACCGGTGCCTGCTTCGACCTCACCGGCGGCCGCGCGACCTGGTGAGTCCCCGATGGCCCCGCTGAGCGTCTCCGTGCAGATCTCCGTGACCGAGTCCGCGGTCTATCGGTTCGCGGGCGTGACCGGCGACTTCTCGCGGATGCACGTCGACGCCGAGTTCGCCCGCGATGGAGTGGCCGGCCACCGGATCGCCCACGGCGTGATGCTGATCGCGCTCGCCGAACGGGCGAGGGACGCCTGGGTGGAGCGCTGCGGGGAGCCCCGACCCACGGCGGGCTACGACCGCATCCGTTTCGTCAAGCCGATCCTCTTCGACGATGAGCTGGTCGTCGAATACACGGGCGATCCGGCGAGGCCGGAGGAGCCGCGCCTGGTCGAGGTCCGAAACCAGCGGGGGGAGACGGTCGGCGTCGCCACCCACCTGGTGAAGGCGGCGTCATGAACGAGGTGGCCGCGGAACTGCCGACGGCCCGGATCGGGCGGACCATCTCCGTCTTCGACCTGGAGTCCTACGCGATCGTCGTCGGAGCGGCGGACCAGGCCGCGGGACGGGAGGTCCCCGGCGGCCTCCTGCTCGGCCTGATGTCGGCCGCCTCCTCGGTCTGGTGCGAGCGCTCCGGCCGCAGCAACTCCTTCTCCTACGGCTACGACGAGCTGCGCCTCGGGGCGACGATGGTCGCGGGCGACACGGCGACCGTCGTCTACGCCCCTCGCGAATGGACCGATGGCGGACAGCGCCTGGTCTCCGACGTCGACGTCCGCCGGCAGGACGGGGCGATCGCCGCGAGTGCCCGCCACATTCTCTGGTTTCCGCCGTCGTCCGAAAATTCATGTTAAGATGCGTACGATAGGAGGTATGATCATCCTTCCTCCATTTAACGGCTTGGGAAGCCCAACTCCAGGAGAGGAAACGTGAATCGAAAGCAATTCGGACGGAGAACGCAGATCGCGCTTGGTCTCGCGTTGATGCTGGTCGCTGCGATCTCCCTAAGTGCATGTGGCGGCGGTTCGTCGAGCAGCTCCAGCTCGTCCGGCGAAACGACGACCCCGGCCTCGGAAACGTCGGGTTCCGGCTCGTCGGGTGGGGGCGCGCTCTTCGAAGAAGAAGCGACGGTCGGATATCTGGCTCCGTCGAAAACCATTACCCGGTGGTTCACGCAGGACATCCCGGACTACGAAGAAGAAATGGAAAAATTTGCGCCGAACGTCAACATCCTGACGTTCCAGGCAAACGGCAGCGTCGCGACCCAGCTCGAACAGGCGAAGTCCGCGATCACCCAGGGCGCCAAGGTGCTGCTGGTTGCCTCCGCGTCGAGCGATCAGTCCGGCGGCCTCGTCTCCTACGCCAACCAGAACGACGTTCCGGTGGTCGTCATGGAGCGGCCGATCAACAACGCCGACACCTGCTGTCAGATCGGCAGCGAACCGAAGGAAATCGGCGAAGTCGCCGGCAAATGGCTGCTCGAAAACACCAAGGAAGGGGATTCGATCGCCCTGATCGAGGGTGATCCGACGGACTCCTTCGCGGTCGAATACGAAAAAGGCGAGATGAAGATCCTCGAACCAGCCTTCGAAAGCGGCGAACGAGAACTCGCCGCGAAGGTCTACACGCCGGAATACCTGCCGGAAAACGCCCACAAAGAGATGGACGCGATCCTGACCAAAACCCATGACCAGGTGGACGCGGTCGACGCGTTCAACGACGACATGGCGCAGGCGGTCCTTTCGTCTCTGGATCGAGTTGGGCTCGCCGGGAAAATCCCGGTCAAGGGAATCGACGGCACGTTGGAAGGCGTCCAGTCGATCGTGCAAGGGCGCGAGACGATGACCATCTTCCGCCCCTACCAGTACCAGGCGAACAAAGCGGCACAGGCGACTGCCTACCTGCTCAAAGGCGAAGAATTCCCGGCGGGCCTGTTCCCGCTCACGCTCAACAACGGGACGAAGGAAATCCCCTTCGCGGCGGCGCCTTCGATCGTGATCACGCAGAAGGACGTGGGCCGCCTGATCAAGGAAGGCGTGTACACGAAAGAAGAAGTCTGCGAAGGAGCCGAACCAGGTGCGGCAGGCATCTGCTGACGGGCTCCGAGCAAGAAAGATGACCCCGGATCCCCAGAGACATGCACCTCCCCCGTCGTCGGTCGGCGGGGGAGGTGTCGGCATGACCAGGTCCCCGACCGGGACCAAGGTCGTCGCCGCGCGCAACATCCACAAGCACTTCGGGACCGTCACCGCACTTTCGGGGGCGAGCCTCGAAATCCCCTGCGGGCAGGTCACCGCGCTGGTCGGGGACAACGGCGCCGGCAAGAGCACCCTGGTGAAGATCGTCTCCGGAGTGCTGCAGCCGGACGCGGGTTCGCTGATGATCGACGACGAGCCGGTGGCGTTCGACAGCCCGAACGTCGCCCGTCGCCACGGTGTCCACACCGTCTACCAGGACCTGGCGCTCGCCGACAACCTGGACGTCGTCGAGAACCTGTTCTTGGGGACGGAGCTGCGCAGCAATGTCCTCGGGATGAGGCTCCCCTGGATCTCCCGCAGTCGGATGGAGGCCGAGTCACGGCAGCTCCTGCGTGACCTCGGGATCAGCACGATCCAGGACCTCGGCCAGCGGATCGAGATGCTGTCCGGCGGTCAGCGCCAGACGGTCGCGATCGCGCGCGCGGTGAAGGATGCTGCCTCGGTCGTGATCCTGGACGAGCCGACGGCGGCGCTCGGGGTGGTGCAGTCCGCGCAGGTGATGGAGAACATCCGCAAGGTTCGCGAGCTCGGCGCCGGCGTCCTGTTGGTCTCCCACAACCTGCGCGAGGTCTTCGAGGTGTCGGACCGCATCACGGTGATGCGGCTCGGACAGGTGAACGCGGTGTTCAAGAAAGATGAGGTCGGCGAAGAGGACGTGGTCGGCGCCATCGTCGGCTCACGAGGAAAAGGGGTTAGGTAGCCATGGCCGGTGACATCAAAGAGGGCGTCGTGGCCGCGCCCCCCGAGTCGGAAGCCGCAGTCGATCAGGAGGCGATCGAGCAGCGCTCGTGGCTCCTGCGCTCCGGCATCCTCCAGAACGAGTTGCTGCCGATCCTCTTCAGCCTTGCCGCGGTCGCGGTGGCGTTCCAGTTGCAGTCACATTTCTTCCTCACCTCCAGGAACCTCGAGAACCTGGTCGTCCAGATCACCCCGCTCGCCCTTCTCGCGCTGGGCGAGGTCATGGTGCTGTTGATCAAAGAGATCGACCTGTCACTTGGTTCGATCGCCGGCCTGGCGGCGGCGATCTGTGCGAGCTTGATCATGCACCACGAATACGCATGGTGGACGGCGATCTTGATCACCCTCATGGCCGGCGCGGGTATGGGGGCGATCCAGGGGCTCGTGGTGGTGGTGGGCCGCGTGCCTTCGTTCGTCGTCACCCTCGGCGGCTACCTGGTCTGGCTCGGATTCATGCTCCAGTTACTCGGTCCGGGTGGCGGCATCACGGTGGTCAACCCGACCATCGCCAACATCACGATCTCGAAGATCGCGATCACCCCGGCCGCCATCGTCGTCGGAGCCGCGATCGTGCTCTGGTTGGTCGCGCGCCTGCGTAGTTGGCGCTCCTCGCACGTGAAAGAGAGGAGCATCGACGGGCTCGCGATGATCATCCTGCAGGCGGTCGGCATGGCGATCGCGCTGATCCTGGCGATCCGCGTCTTCAACAAGGCGGACGGGGTGCCCGTCTGCTTCGTGATCACCGTCGGGATCATCGGCGCGGTCGCGATCGCCCTCAAGCACCTCCCCTCGGGCCGTCACCTCTACGCGATCGGCGGCAACACCGAGGCGGCGCGCCGGGCCGGGATCAAGGTCAAGACGATCCGCTGGGCGGCCTTCGTCTTGGCCGGGGTCTTCGCGGCGGCGGCCGGCGTCCTCTACCTCTCGCTCGAGCAGGGTGCCGGCACGCTGACCGGCGGCGGCACGACCCTGCTCGAGGCGGTCGGCGCCGCGGTCGTCGGCGGCGTCAGCCTGTTCGGCGGACGCGGGACCGCCTGGGCGGCGCTCTTCGGCGCGCTCGTCCTCGGCGGTGTCGACAACGGCCTCGACCTCACCAGCCATGCGGAGTCGACGAAATACGTGGTCCAGGGGCTGGTCGTCATCGTCGCCGTCCTCCTCGACTCGGCGATCCGTCACTACGGACAGTCCGGCAGCCTCTTCCGGCTGCCGCCCTTCATCCGGCGTGTCGGGAGCACCGAGTGACGAGCGAGCGTCGGTGGTTCGTCACCGGTGCCGGGAGCGGGCTCGGCGCCGCGATCGCCCGCGCCGCCCTGGAGGCAGGCGACCTGGTGACGGCGTCGGTCCGCGGGCCCGCCGCGACGGCGGCCCTGCCGGACTCCGATCGGCTGCGGATCGTCGAGCTCGACGTCACCGACGAGGCGGGCGCGACGGCCGTCGTCGCGGAGGCAGGCCGCATCGACGTTCTCGTCAACGCGGCCGGAAACGGCATCTTCGGCGCGATCGAGGAGCTCGGCGACGCCGAGGTGCGCGGCCAGTTCGAGGTCAACGTATTCGGCCTCCTGAACGTCACGCGCGCGGCGCTGCCGGCGATGCGAGAGCGTTGTGCCGGACGCATCGTGAACGTCGGATCGGCCGCGGGCATCGCGGGCGAGCCCGGGGTCGGTGCCTACTGCGCGGCCAAGTTCGCGGTCGCGGGTATCACCGAGTCGCTGAACCGTGAGCTGGCGGGCTTCGGGATCGAGGCGATGGTCGTCGAGCCGAGTGGCTTTCGCACCAACTTCCTGAGCGACGCCGACGCCGTTCTGGCCGACAGCCCGCTGGACGAGTACGAGGGTACTCCCGCCGGCGCCACTCGCGCCTGGGCGGCCGGCGGTCACGGAACCCAGGTCGGGGATCCGGATCGTGGCGCGGCGGTGATCTACGCCGCCGCGGTCGCCGAGGAGATGCCGGAGCACCTGCCTCTCGGCGCCGACGCCGTGGCCGCGCTCGAAGGCAAGCTCGAGTCGCTCCGCCGCGATCTCGGGCCATGGCGCGAGCGCTCGCTCGCGACCGCGTTTCCCGAGTAAAGGGCCTCAACCCCCGGGCCCGACGCGGGTTCATCGTCGGCGGCGCGGCCGCCGACGATGAACGTCCGCGTCAGGCGGCGGGGCGTTCCCGGTGCGCCGGCAGGCGGAGCGGGCCGGTCGCGTCGTCGAAGAACGGCGGGGCGACGATGCTCAACCCGCCGTCGACCACAAGGGTCTGACCGGTGATGTAGTCCGAGCGCGGTTCGAGGAAGAACTCGACGATGTCGGCGAACTCCTCGACGGTTCCCTGCCGCGCTTTCGGGATCTTCGGCAGCACGTCGCGCTCCAGCGACGGCATGCCCTCGACGTTGTAGAAGAACTCCGAGGAGTCGGACTCGATGACGCCGCCGCTGACGACATTGACGTTGACGCCGAGTGGCGCCCACTCGACCGCCATGTAACGAACCCAAGTCTCGATCGCGGCCTTGGCGGAGCCGAGGTTCGCGTAGGTGGGGTATGCACGCGCCGATCCGTAACTGGAGAGCGTCACGATCCGTCCGCCGCGGTCCATCATCTCGACCGCGCGTTGCGACCCGAGCACAAAGGCGCGGACGTTCATCGCGTAAGACCGGTCGAGGTTGTGGACGCCGAGATCACGGATCATCTTGAACGAGCTGGCCGCGGCGTTCGGGATGAAGAAGTCGAGCCTCCCGTGCCTCTCCTTCGTCGCCTCGAAAAGGGCGTCGATCTCCTCCGGCACCTCCATGTCGGCCTGGATCGCGACGCCTTGACCCCCGGCTGCCTCGATCTCATCGACCACACCCTGGGCGAGGTCCGCGTTCTTCTTGTAGTTGACGACCACCGAGGCGCCCTGCCGGCCGAGTGAGAGTGCCAGCCTGCGGCCGATCCCTCGCGACGCTCCGGTGATCAGGACGACTTTCCCCGCTGCATATCCGTTTTCGCCGCTCAAGACATCGACTCCCTCATATCAGCTCATCTCCAAACATTTGGACATATGTAAGAGCGTATGTTAAACAGAAGGCTGGCGTTTTGGTCGTTTCCGGGTCGGTCGGCGGAAGGAGGCGCGATCTCCCCGCGGTGGCTGGGGCGACGGGCTGCCTGGACCGCAGGTCGTTCCCGGCTTCGCCCCACACCCGCCGCTCCAGCCTGCCCGAGAACGGGCGCCGAGCCTCCGATTCGCCGGCGAACGGCCTGAAAAGGAACGCCAAGGCGGTTCTGCGGAACCGCCTTGGCGGGTGTTACCTACCTCAAGTCGCCTCGTCTCACCCTGCGGGGTGAAAACGGCGGATCGAGGCTAGTGCTCCGACACGGAGCCGTCGAGATGTCCGCGGCGGCGGCATTGTCGAAGAAGGTCGTCAACGTAGCCGTGAGCATCGGCCGCACCGGCGTCGAGGCCCTCGCCCTGCTCGCCGTCAAACTCAGCGGCCCGGAGCGGGCCATGGCTGTCGGGTGACTCGAAGTCCGAGGCGAGCTTTCCCAGGGCCTCGTCGACAATCCCTGGGTCAGTCTCGACGTGGGGTGCGAGTCGCTCGACGATGTCGGCGATACCTCCCGGCCAGCGCCGAAGGACGTAGACGAGATCGAAGGCGTCCTTCGGCTCACCGCGGTCGTTGAAGGCCAGTGCCTTCAGGACGATGAAGGCAGCGGGGCCGCAGACGGGGATCGACCGTCTCGCCCGCTCCCCCTTCAGCGTGTGCCCGTCGAGGGTGATCTCCTCGCGTTCCTTCTGGGCGAGCTCCAGGCCGGGAGTGATGATGGCGCTGAGGTCGCCCTCCAGCGATTGCATGCGACGTCCGTCCTCGACGCCGGGGACCGGCGGGAGAAGAAAGTCAATGGTGACCTTCAACGACCCGAGTTTCCAGCGTTGCGGAGTGGGGTTGCCTTTGCTGTTCTTGTCAGGGCCAAAGCCCTCCTGGCGCAGCCGCTCACCGAGCTCGGCGTACTCTTCGTCGTCGAGCAGAGCTATTGCGAGAGCCACATCGAGGTCGTTGGTCCCCGGATGGCTCGCTTCAGTCTCGGGGTCGGGGCCGACCTGGAGGTCGATGAGAAGGCTCGGCACCAGTCCGCCGACGATGCAGATCCGGTCCATCATCGCCCCCAACGTCACCACCACCGTCAGGAGCGCAGCTTTGACCTGGTCGGTCTCCTCGCGGCTGTAGCCGCTGCGGTGCCTCGGCTTGCGGAGGTCAGTCATGCCAGTCCATCCGTTCGGCGCGAAGATGGTCGGCGGCCTCCCTCGATCTTTCGGGCAGACTCAAAAGGTCGAGGTAGACCTGCACCGGGGCGACGCAGGGGAGTCGGTCGAACTCCTCGCCGCCAGCGAAGACGCCGTCGTCGTCCGGACCCAGCAACTGCACGTTCGCGCCTTTCTCGCCGAGTCGCATCTCCGTCTCATCGGCGACCAAATGCGGGTCGCCCTCGACGTAGACACTGGTCAGGCGGAACCGGGCAAACTGGGACATCGCCCAGGCGGCCGGCAGGCCGGTGAAGGCATGGGCGACATTTGCATCGGCGAGGCGCCGGTCGAGCTCGCGAGAGATCTCGATCCCGCCGCCGCTCAGATGCCCAAAGACCGCCTGGTGACGATCGAAGCGGTAGTCCTGCGCCCAGGCGTCGAGGAGAAGGCCGGGGTCACGGGGGCGAAGCTCCCGCTCGCGACGCTCGAGCAGATCCTCCTCGTCGAGCCTCCTGACGATCCGCGAGACGTTTCCGTCGTCCAGGCTGGTGGCGTCTGCCAGGTCTTTCTGGCGCCACCACCGGCCTGGATCGAGCAGGAGGGTCCTCGTGACGCGGGCGCTCTTTGGCGCGAAGGGAGACGAGGGTCGGCCGACTGCGCGAAAACGATCGGGCTGTCCCTGGACCCAGATGTGTAGGCCCTCGTCGCGGATGTGGGCGTTACCGGAAAGATCCAGCCAGTTGAGTCCTCGGCGGTCTGCCGTCTCTGCACCGGCCTTCGACATATAGGGGACGACCAGGATTGGAATGAAGCCCTCGTCTTCGTGATGCACGAGCTGGGCCGCCGCGCGGTCGACCTGGCCTGGCCGGCTGGAATTCTTGATCTCGATCGCCCAGCGTCGGCCCCGAGAATCGTCTGCCAGAACGTCTATCCCCAGATCGCGTCGCTCTTCGTCTTGGTAGAGCTCAATGTGTTCCTCGTCCAACACCTCGGCGAGGAGCGACGGCAATAGCCGGAAGGCTTCCCTCTCGATCGTACGCGCATCATTCTGCATAAACCAGCCAACCTGTTGGATTCAGCAGGAGCACCAGTTTACACAACTAGAACTCATGCCTGCGAAAAATAGCTTTCCTGCCGAAATTGGCAGGATCGCTGGATTAAGCAGGTCAACGCCGGGTTCTACCGTCGAACTCAGATCAACGGCGAGCGATTCGAACTGCACCTTGCCCGGATTGGGCACTACTGGCGATTCGTGCCCGAATCCCCTCATATCCGCGTGTATATCCGCGCATATCCGGCCAGATTTCGGAGTAAAGTCCGGCTGGTCTTGATTATGTTTTCCCTGCAAATATGACGGCGGCCATGAGAATCTCCCCGTAGGCGGCCATCGGATCTCCCCACCCGGAACTGACGACCACCGGCCGATGCGGCCGGTACCGACCGCCGACCTCGCTACGCCTCGCCGGTTCGGCAGGCAAGCGAGAAGAGGTCGGGTTGAAACGAGCGGAGGAGGTGATGGAGATTCTGGAGGCATTCGATCTGGTCGGCACGCTGCGGGGAGCGGCGGAGCCGACGGGCTGCGATCACAAGACCGTGGCCCACTACGTCGCATGACCAAGCCGGGGCTCCGCCGGCTGCGAGGGCTGACCCATCCCGTCGTCGCGTTCGCGATCTGGGCCGTGGTGATGTACGGGTGGCACGCGCCGCCCGCCTACCAGCTCGCCGCCGAAAACGAGGTCGTCCACCTCTGCGAGCACGCCAGCTTCCTCGCCGCCGGGACGCTCATGTGGCTGGCCCTGCTCGGACCGTTCCCGAAGCCCGAGTGGTTCGGCAACGGGGAGAAGGCGGTCTACGCCGCGGCTGTCCACTTCACCGGCATGGGCCTGGCCAACATCCTGATGTGGTCGGACGTGGTCTTCTATCCCTTCTACTCGGCGAGCGACGAAGCCCACGGCATCAGTGCGATCACCGACCAGAGCCTCGCCGGGGTCGTCCTGATGGTCCAGAGCGCGATGCTGCCCGTGCGGGAGTCGGCGCCCGACTATGGGACGCTGATCGACCAGCCGGTGTCGGCCGCGCTCGACAAGCTGCCGATGACCAACCAGCACGGCGAAAAGGTTAGCCTCGGGGCGTTCAAAGGGAAGACCGTGATGTTGGTCCCGTTCCTGACGCTGTGTGCCGACATCTGCCCGTTCACGACGGGCATCCTCCTCCAGGTCGAAAGGGCCCTCGGGGCTGACCACGCCGACTCCAAGGTGGAGATCGTCGAGCTCTCGGTCGATCCCCACCGTGACACCGTCGCCCGTCTCGCCGCCTACGCCAAGCTCACCCACGCGGGTTGGCAACTGGTGAGGATGAGCCCCGCCGACCTGGCGAAGTTCCAGAAATTCTTCGAGTTCACCTACATCAAGGTCCCCGAGGACGATCCGCCCTCGATCGACTGGATGACGGGCAAGCCCCTGACCTACGACATCGACCACTCCGACAACTACTTCGTGATCGACCCGCAGGGCGAGGAGCGGATCGTCGAGGAGGCGGCGCCCGACTACACCGGCAAGCTGAACCCGAAGCTCCAGAAGTTCCTCAGCGCCGAAGGGCGAGAACATCAGAAGCACCCACCGCAGCCCGACTGGACCACCGCCGACGCCCTGGCGGCCCTCGGGCACGTCATGGGCCGGGAGTAATCCGGTTCGAACTGATTGCGAGCCAGGGTGGCCAGTGGTTTCCCACCAGGCGATTTCGCATCCCAAAGCGGTGAAGCGGCCGGTTCCCGTCGCGGGGCGACGCGGATATTGGGCGGCGTAACCCCCGAGATGGAACGCCGACCGCAGTGCGAAGGGCGAGGAAGGAGGGGCCGGAATCGCGCTTCGAATCTCTGCGTTTCCCGCGCGCCGACAGAGCCAATCGGGCCGGTCGGGAAAAACATCCCCTTGACAAGCAAGCCAGAGGAACTATAGAACTCTGTCATCAGTCTTCTGAACTCTGAACACCAGGAGGAGAGTTTGTCGGCGAGTTGGAGGATCTCCACCGATACCGGGGGGACGTTTACCGACCTGATCGCGATGAGCTCGACCGGAGAGATGCGGGTGGCGAAGGTCCCGTCGACGCCCCCGAACTTCGAGCAGGGCGTGGTCGACGCTCTGCGCGAGGTCGGGATCCCGGTCGGCTCGAACGACGTCCTCTACCACGGGACCACGGTGACGACGAACGCGCTCCTCACCCGGACCGGCGCGACCACCGCCCTCGTCGCCACCGAGGGATTCCGCGATGTCCTCGAGCTTCGCAATGGCAATCGCGCCGACGTCTTCGACGTGACCTGGGACCAACCCGCGCCCCTCGTGCGCCGCGCCAATCGGCTGGAGGTCGGGGAGCGGCTGAGCTACGGCGGCGACGTCCTGACGCCGCTGGACGAGGCGAGTGTCCGCGACGTCGCGCGGAAGTTGCGCAAGCGCGGGGTCGAAGCGGTCGCCGTGAGCCTCCTCCACTCCTACGTCAACTCAGACCACGAGGACCGTGTCGCGGCGATCCTGCGCGAGGAGCTGCCGGGGGTCTACCTCTCCGTGTCGAGCGAGATCATGCCCGAGCCGCCCGAGTTCGATCGCGCCTCGACCGTGGCCGCGAACGCCTACGTCGGCCCGGTCCTGAAGACATATGTGGAGCGCCTGTCCGGTGCGCTGCGCGGAATCGGACATTCCGGTGAGGTCCTGGTGATGCACTCGGGCGGGGGGATGATGTCCTCCGCCAGCGCGATCGACATCCCGGTTCGAACAGCGATCTCGGGACCGGCGGGCGGCGCGGTCGCGGCGGCCGCGCTGGGCGAGGCGATCGGGCGCGACAAGATCGTCAGCTTCGACATGGGAGGGACCAGCGCGGACCTGGCGACGATCCGCGACGGCCGCCCGCGCCTCGCCCAGCGTCACGATCTCGAGTGGGGCATGCCGATTGGTTTCCCGAGCGTCGACATCGCCGCGATCGGGGCCGGCGGCGGCTCCATCGCGTGGATTGACGAGGGCGGTGCCCCGCGCTCCGGACCCCAGAGCGCGGGGTCCGTCCCTGGCCCCGCGTGTTACGGGCGGGGCGGCGTCGAGCCGACCAACACCGACGCGAACCTGGTGCTCGGGCGGCTCTCGCCCGGCGGCCTGATCGGCGGCGCGATCGAGCTCGACGCCCGGCTGGCACACGACGCGATCAAGGACCGGATCGCTGATCCGCTCGGGCTCGGGATCGAGGAGGCGGCGCTCGGGATTCTGCGTATCGCCAACGAGAATATGGCCAACGCGATCCGCAGGCTGACGGTCGAGCGTGGCCTCGATCCGCGCGAGTTCAGCCTGATGGCCTTCGGCGGCGGCGGTGCCATGCACGGGGCCGAACTCGCGCGCGAGCTGAACATGCGGGAGGTGATCGTGCCGCCGGTGGCGGGGGCGACCTCGGCCCTGGGCATCCTCTTCGTCGACAACGTCCACAACCTCGGGCGCGCCTACCTGGTCGAGCGCGCGCAGATGGTTTCGGAGGACGTCGAGGCCATCTTCGGAGAGCTCGAAGAGTCGGCGCGCGAGACCCTCCACGAGGAGGGATTCGAGGACGGCCTGATCACGGTGCGCCGCGAGATCGACCTTCGCTACGAGGGTCAGGTCCGCGCCCTCACCGTGCCGGTGTCGCCGACGGTCGTCGACGAGCGGGTCCTGGACGAGGCGGTCGCCAAATTTCACGAGCTGTACGCCGATGAATTCAAGTACGCGATGGACTCGACCCCGGTCGAGTCCAAATCGCTCCGCGTCGTCGCGACCGGCCTAACCCAGAAGCCGGAGCTTGCCAAGGAGGCCCGGACCGGCACGGCGGAGGACGCGCTGAGCGGGAGCCGGCCCGTGTACTTCGGCGACGACGGATTCGTCGATACCGACCTGTACGACCGGGAGCGACTGCTTCCCGGGGCGCGGCTGACCGGGCCGGCGATCATCCAGCAGTACGACACGACGACGATCGTCCCGCCCTGGGCAGAGGTGTCGGTCGACGACTTTCGAAACCTGCTGATCCAGGACGGTGAGGCTCGATGAGCGTGCCCGTGGCGTCCGGCACCAAACTTGATCCGGTCACGTTCGAGGTTCTTCGCAGCTCCCTGCGCAACGTCGTCGACGAGATGGCGGTGATGCTGGAGAAGGTTGCCTTCTCCACCGTCGTCAGCGAGGGGCGGGACTTCTCGGGCGCGATCTGCACCCCCGACGGCGATCTCGTCTGCCAGGGAGATCAGGACTTGCCCCTGATCGGCGGCTCGATCCCCTTCCGGGTCAAGGCGGTCATCGACGCGGCGAAGGGGGACGTGGCCGAGGGCGACATCTTCCTGCACAACGACCCTTACATGGGGGGGACCCACGCCCAGGACGTCTCGGTGATCATGCCGATCTTCAAGGAGGGTGAGCTGATCGTCTGGATCCAGACATCGGCCCACTGGCCGGATCTTGGTGGGTCGATGCCGGGGAGCTTCGACAGCGGCGCCGTCTCCTGTTTCCAGGAGGCGCTGATGATCCCCGCGGTTCACCTCGTCCGGCGGGGAGAGGTCGACGAGGACATGCTGCGGATGGTGTTGCGAAACGTCCGCGTCGCCGATGTCATCGAAGGTGACATCAGGGCGATGATCGAGTCCTGCGGGACCGGGCACAGCCGGTTCGTGCAGTTGATCGAGAAGCACGGCCTGAGCCTGATCCGGGAAGAGATCGCCGCGCTGCTCGACTACTCCGAGCAGCGGCTGCGGGCCCATTTCCGGGCCATCCCGGACGGCGTCTACGAGTGGGAGGATGCGATCGACCGCGATCCCTGCGACGAGAGCGACGCGCCGTTGCCGGTGAAACTGGTGATGACGATCGAGGGCGATCGTGCCACCTACGACTTCTCCGGGACCGCACCGCAGGCGAAGGGACCCGTCAACGGACCGACGAGTTCCTGCTACGCCGCCGCCTTGGCGACCACCAAGGCGGTGTTCCCCGACGTCCCGTTCAACCAGGGGATGCTGCGGGCGATCGAGATGGTGGTGCCGGAGCGGAGCGTGATCAGCGCCGCCTATCCGGCCCCGGTCAGCGGCGTTGCCTGTGGCGCCGCCGAGAAGGTCGTGTCCTGTCTGCACGGGTGTTTCATCCAGGCCGTCCCGGAGCGCGCAATGGCCTGTCCCGCAAACCTGATGAACATCTGCCTCGGTGGTTTCGACGAGCGTGAAGGACGCGAACGTGACTACGTCATGTACTGCTGGCTCGGTGGCGGCTGGGGTGGGCGACCGGGACGCAAGGACAACTTCACCATGCTGTCGCCGCTTGCGTCGGGCACCAAAATCCAGCCGGCGGAGTTCCTCGAGCGGGCCTACCCGGTCCTGATCGAGGGTTACGGCCTGCTCCCGAACTCCGAGGGTGCCGGTCGGCACCGCGGCGGATTCGGGCTCTCCTTTCCGATCCGGGTGACCCACGGCACGTCCGTCCTTTCGGTGCTCGGCGACCGGGCGAAGTTTCGGCCCTGGGGCTATGACGGTGGCAAGGAGCCGTCCGGCAACGGCATGCGTGTGGTTCGCCCGGACGAGGGCCACGGCGAGGACATCGGAGTGATGAGCTCCGGACGCCGGATCGCGGCGGGAACCCTGCTGCGGTATTGGGAGGGGGGAGGCGGAGGGTGGGGTGACCCATATACCCGCCCGCCGGAGTGGGTGCTTGACGACGTGATCGACGACCTGGTGTCGGTGGAGCGAGCCCGTGAGGTGTACGGGGTGGCGATCACGGTCGGAGATATGGAGGCGCTGGAGTACGCCGTCGACGAGGAGGAGACCCGTCGGCTGCGTGGCGTAAGGAACGAACCAGCAGCCGCAGCCTCGGGTGCGGCGAGTGCAAAGGAAGGTACATGAGACCGTCTCGATTGATCGGGTTGATCATGCTGATAGTGGCCGCCATTGTGGTCACGGCCTGCGGCTCCAACTCTAGTTCCAGTTCCGGTGCGACCGAAGGAGCGAGCACCGAAAGTACCGAAGCCACGGCCGCTTCCTCCTCGGCGTCAGGAGAACCCCTGGTCGTGGGCGCGGCGATGGCGAAAACCGGCTTTATGGAGCAGTTCGACAAGCCCGCAGTCCTCGGTGCCGAAATGGCGGCCGAAAAAATCAATTCCGAAGGCGGTGTCGACGGCCGGCCCCTGGAAATCGTCCAGGTCGACTCCAAGTCGGACAAGGCCCAGGCCGCCCAGGCGGCGACGCAGCTGATCACCGAAAACGGCGCCGAAGCGCTCCTCGTGAGCTGCGACTTCGACTACGGCGGCCCCGCCGCGGTCGTGGCCCAGTCGTCCGAAAAGCTCGCTTTCGGCTGTGCGGCCGCGCCCCAATTCGGTGTGCAGGGCATCGGCAACGATGCCTTCACTCTCGACACCTACACCAACGGCGAGGGTGCGGCGATCGCTGAGTGGGCGTACAACAAACAGAACTGGAAATCGGTGTACGTGTTGACCGACAACACGATCGAATACACCAAATCCCTGTCCACCTACTTCAAGGACCGGTGGACGGAACTCGCCGGGGCCAAGTCGATCGTCGGCGAAGATACCTTCAACGACGAAGAAACGTCGGTCTCGGCTCAGGTGACGCGGATCAGCTCCCTGTCACAGCAGCCGGACTTCATCTTCTTGCCGAGCTGCCCGCCGGGAACGCCGACCGCCGTCCGACAGATTCGCGCGGCCGGCATCGAAACCCCGATCGTCGCGGGCGTCTGCACCGACGGCAACGCCTGGCTGAAAGGGTTGTCGGACCTCTCGAATTTCTACTACCTCCCCTGGGTCTCCACCTACGGCGACGACCCGAATCCGGAAGTGAACGCGTTCGTCGAAGAACTGAAGGAACGGGGTGGGGGTGACCAGCTCGAGTTCGGGGTGGTCGGCTACAGCATGGTGCAGGCGTACGCCGACGCGGTGGAAAAAGCCGGCAGCACCGAAACCGAAGCCGTTCGGAACGCGCTCGAGGAATTCGTCGAACAGCCGCTCCTCGTCGGTCCGACGACGTTCACCGAAGAACTGCATGGAGACCCGAAACGGCCCTTCGTCGTGATGGAGATCCAGAACGGAAAGCACAAATACCTGGAACAGGTGACCCCGGAAAAGCCGCCGGCGTCCGGACTCTAGGAAGAAGACCACCGCCAGGCCCCGGGGCCGGACTCCGGGGCCTGGTCGACCCGATGAGCAAGATGAACAACAGCCGCGACGGTGCCCTGCTTTCGGTCAGCTCGCTGACGGTTAGCTTCCGGGGACTGGTCGCCTTGGACGACGTCAACTTCGAGGTTCGGCACGGCGAGACCGTCGGGGTGATCGGTCCCAACGGAGCCGGCAAGACGACGTTGATGAACGCGATCACCGGGTTCGTGAGGGCGGAGACCGGAGCCTTCAACTTCGACGGGTCGGATGTGACCGGCCTGCCGACCCACAAGCTCGCCCGCGCCGGGATCGTCCGCACCTTCCAGAACGTCCGCCTCTTCGCGCGGCTGAGCGCGTTGGAAAACGTCGAGGCGATGGGGATCGGCGTCGGCAGGGGCCGCGCCGAGGCGGTCGAGCTCGGCCGCGAGTTGCTGGACCTGGTCGGCCTCGGCGACTCGGCGGACACGGTCGCCAGGTCGATGCCCTACGGCGACGAGCGCCGTCTTGCCGTCGCTCGCGCCGCGGCGGCGCTGCCGAGGGTACTGCTCCTGGACGAGCCGGCAGCCGGGCTCGATGACTCCGAGACCGCCGAATTGATGGATTCCGTCCGGGCGATCAAGCGGCGCGTCGGCTGCTCGGTCGCGCTGATCGAGCACGACATGCCGATGATCATGGGCCTCTGTGACCGGATCCACGTGCTGGACCGGGGCCGCACCCTGGCGGTCGGCACGCCGCTGGAGATTCGCAACGATCCCTCCGTGATCGAGGCCTACCTGGGGAGTGCCGATGCCGGCGGCGCTTGAGGTCACCGATCTCACGGTCAACTATGGCTCCGTGCGTGCCCTGCGGGGCGTCGGCCTCAGGGTCGAGGAGGGCCAGATCGTCTGCGTGCTCGGCTCCAACGGCGCCGGCAAGTCGAGCCTGCTGATGGCGGTGGCGGGGGCGATCCCGGCCGCCGGGGGCACGGTCATGCTCGGCGGCGAGCCGGTGCTCGGGAAGCGCCCCGAGCAGTTGGCCCGCTCGGGGGTGGCGCTGGTGCCGGAGCGACGCCGCATCTTCGCCGGGCTTACGGTCGAAGAGAACCTGCGCCTGGCCGGCCTGATCCACGGCCGCAGTCGGGCTGCCGCGGAGATCGAGCGGGTCATGGGCCGCTTCCCGATTCTCGCCGAGCGTCGCCACGGCGCCGCCGGGCAGCTGTCGGGTGGCGAGCAACAGCAGTTGGCGATCGCCCGCGCGTTGGTGGCGAATCCGCGCCTGCTGTTGGTCGACGAGCCGTCGCTCGGCCTGGCCCAGCTGATCACCGATGCGGTGTTCGAGCAGATCGCCGAGCTGCGCGGCAGCGGCGTCAGCGTCCTTCTCGTCGAGCAGCAGGTCAGTCGGGCGGTGGCGATCTCCGACCGCGCCTACGTCCTCAAGAACGGCGAGATCGAGCTCGCCGGAGAGGCCTCCTCGGATTTCGGCCGCGAGAGCCTCGCCGAGGCGTACCTCGGGATCGGCAAGGGTCAAGCATGAGCCAGGTGATCCAGTACGGGGTGGACGCGATCAGCGTCGGCAGCGTGTACGCCTTGGTCGCGCTGGGGATCGCACTCGTCTTCGGCATCATGCGGCTGGTCAACTTCGCCTACGGCGACCTGGTGATGGTCGGCGCCTACATGTTGGTGGCGCTCGAAGGCGCGCCCTGGCCGGTGATCGTCCTGACGACCCTGCTGACGCCGGTGGTGATCAGCCTGGCGATGGATCGCATCGCCTTCCGCCCGATGCGGACGAGCGATCCGGCGTCGCTGCTGATCGCGTCGTTCGCGGTGAGCTACCTGATCCAGAACCTGCTCAGCATCATCTTCACGCCGACCGCCACGTCGGTGGTGCTGCCCGCCTTCGTCAGCGAGTCGGTAGGGCTCTTCGGGGTCCGGGTGCCGCTGCTCTCGCTGCTCACGATCGGCCTCGACATCGTCATCCTGGGTGCCCTCGCGTCGTTTCTGCGCTGGACTTCGATCGGCCTGCAGATGCGGGCCGCGGCCGAAGACTTCGTGATGGCGCGACTGCTCGGCGTCCGGGCGAACTTCGTCATCCTGATCGCCTTCGCGATCGGCGGGCTCCTGGCGGGATTCGTCGCCCTGAGCTTCGTGTCGCAGGCGGGCACGGTCACGCCGACCTCGGGCGTCATGTTGGCGACGATCGGCTTCGTCGGCACCGTTCTCGGCGGCATGGGAAGCATCAGCGCCGCGGCGGGCGGCGGTTTCCTGCTGGGGGCCGCGAGCGTCGTCCTGCAGGCCGCGCTCCCGGTCTCTCTGCGTCCCTACCGCGAAGTCTTCATCTACGTCGCGGTGATCATCGTCCTGATCCTGCGGCCGCAGGGCTTGCTGCTGCGCGGCTATCAGGAGGAGCGGGTATGAGTCGCTCCCGGGAGATGCTGCAGTTGGCGCGCACGCTGGCGGCGCCGCTGGCGCTCGTGACGCTGGTCTGGTTGCTGATGGAGGCCAACGGCGACCCGGTGCTGACCTTGGTCGCCACCGGAATGTTCGTGAACCTCGTCCTGGTCATGTCCCTGTTCATGTTCACCGGCCTGTCGGGGCTCCTGTCCTTCGGCCACGTCGGGTTCATGGCGATCGGCGCCTACGTCGGCGCCCTGCTGACCATTCCCCCGCAGTCGAAGGCCACCCTGCTGCCCGCGCTTCCCCACTGGCTTCAGCATCTCGACCTGGCCATGGTGCCCGCCGCCATCATCTCGGGCGCCGTGGCGGCGTTGTTCGCCGCCTTCCTGGCCGCCGGCCTGATGCGCCTTGCCGGGCTTGCGGCGGGGATCGCGACGCTCGCGGTCCTGATGGTGGTCAACACTGTCGTGCGCAACTGGGATGCCGTCACCCGGGGCACCGGATCGATGCTCGGGATTCCCGTGCACACGACCCTGACCGTGTCCTTCGTCGGGGCCGTCCTTGCGACGGTCGC
>Ga0153954_1000475_pt1 | contig 31927 bp, 29 predicted proteins | sample TSFL038MetaG_FD_102277 | JGI IMG/M metagenome (GOLD analysis project Ga0153954, IMG submission 102277) | Attine ant fungus gardens microbial communities from Florida, USA - TSFL038 MetaG | ecosystem: Host-associated > Fungi > Mycelium > Unclassified | place: USA: Florida, Wekiwa Springs State... | reverse complement strand
TCTGTGGTTGTTTAAAAATCCATAGTCAAATTTTTTCTTCAGAATTGAATAGCCTCAAGCGCTCTCAAAAAATGAACCCAACTCACTCATAATTTGCTAGTTCAAAACCGAACTGAGGTTAAGAACATGCGCTTTTGATTTATCGGCTTCTAGCCCTTGTAAATTTATCTTGGCTTCATCCGAAAATTTTAACTTGAATCGCATTTCATTCAGCTTAATGTAACAGTAAGATTATTCGTCATCTTGTGCGTATTCTGCAAAAGATCCCAAATCGTGTAATTTTCCTTCTTCAGCGTCTTGAATGCCCTTTAAAAAGGACCTCAAAGCTTCCGGATTTTTATAAAGCCAGTGCCCTTTTTTAGGCGTTTGAAGAACAGGCTCCAAAATTATCCTACCTTCTTCCCAATAAATGCGAAACGAATGGTATAATTCTCTTTCATCTTTGGGTAGAATGCGAGTCAAAGGAATTCGTTGCTTATCATCCATATTGACAGTGACATCTGATTTTTTGGACATATTATTCCCCCCTTCTTTATCGTATAATACCATAAGTGGGATTTAACCACAATTTTCATTTTACGTTTTTATTGCGTCGGTTTAATTAAACTTAATATTTAGAAAAAATATCTTGAATAAATTTTAATAATTCGATATTATTATTTTTTTATTTCAGGAGATTTTAGATGACTTTCACAATTGCAAATATGATTTACCCTTGCCTTAATGATCTTGAGAAAGATCACATCACCAAGTGCAATCAAATTACCAAAGGGGTTGATATAGCGTTGATCGTTGCGATTTCTATCGTCAGTGGTTTGATCTTAGGGGATGTTTTAAAATTAGATTTGCCAGTAGGAGTGGGAAATTATATTGCCTATGGCATCCTTGGCGGCGGAGGACTCATCATAGTTGCCGATGTCATTACCTCTTTTTGCCCTAGAAGAGAACCATCTTTCAATCTTGAACAAACCAAACAGGAATATCATACTTTAATTGTTGATACAAAGCCTGTAGAAAGAACAAGTAAAATGAAGACTGATTCCTTGTATACCCCTTGCGAGGAGATTTTGCCTTGGCTTTTTTTGGGTAATGCGACAGCCTTTGCCGAAACCACTCACCTCACATGTACGCATTTTCCAAGAGGTAAGAAACAAGATGTTAAATCATCAAATCCCCTTGAATTTACAACTGTGATCACTGTTTGTAAGTTAACAGATATTGTAGAAGGGATTATATTCGCGAAGACAGCCAGCTTACCTGCACTTAAAGAACAGTTTAAGGAAAAGAAAATCCATTGGTATCCTGTCGGTAGAAATTTCACTGATAAGGCTGAAAATTGGGCTAGCCTGGTTTATGATTGTACTGATTTGAATAGCAATCAAGATACATTGGGGATTTACGCCGATAATTATGATCGTCTTCTTAATGATGTGCACAAACCTGTGCTTAAGAGGCCTGTTACAGAATGGTTTCACGGTATATTCACAGTACTAGATCGTGCCATGGAATCTGGAGAAAAAGTTTTGGTGCATTGCCAAGCTGGCATATCCAGAAGCCCGACCCTAATCGCTGCTTATCTCATTAATCGCTATCATGTGACGGCTGAGCAAGCGATCAATTTCTTGAAAAGCAAACGAGCAGTTGTGGATCCCAATTTTACTGATCAGCTAAAGGATTATGAAACACGCCTCCTAGAGCTTCGTCGCGCGCAAGAGCCTTGAGATCAGGACAGATTTTTGGGTTTGGAGGGTTGTGAGCTCGTGTTGGATGTCTTCAGCGTTTGCTTCATTTAAAGTATCAAGAAGATCTCGCTCATGTAGAGAGATCAGTTCGATTTCATTGCGCAGGTAATCTTTTTCATGTCTCCATTTAAAGACTTTGCGGATGTAACTGAGCAAATTTTTGGTGGGGTCATAGAGCTTGGGAAGGAAGCGTAAGTAATCAAAGCGAGTGATACGCTCAGCGTTTTCATGATCGACTTCTTCTTGGGAAAGTTTAACGCTCACCCAGCTTTCTCGTAAGTGTGTGATGTTTTGGTGCGCAGGAAAGGCATGATGCACATTGATGATGAATTTGATAAAAGCTGGCACAAAAAACACACAATCCCAAAATCCGACCGCGTAATAACACCACCTAGCTTTACCAAGATATAATGTGATATTACCAATCAATTTGGAACCGATACGCCAAAAGACGAAGTCGTCGAGGTTCGCAATCACTTGGATTTTAGCTTGTGAGAAGGGGGAAAGTTGATGATAAAACAAATGATCTCGCTCATGGGGTGCCGGAGGATTAAAGGCATAGATTCTTTTAACTAAATTGTGTGAATAAAGACCTATCTGCAAAGCTAATGCCCCTCCCATACTATGCCCTCCTACAATAGGAATACCGGGGAGTTCACGCAAATGCTTATGGATACGGCGCCATGAATGGGCATAGGCCGCAGTGGCCGATCCATTTTCAGCAAAGTTGGTTAAGAGAGACCCCATCACTGAAGGTTGTGAGGGCCAAATTTCTGTTCCTTGGCATAAATAGATAGGGGTAGCATCTGGTTTTTCTGGAACAAAGCTAATTGTTTTCACCCCATCCGCAATTAAGTGTTGGTAGCAAGTATAGGCGTTCATCTGCCCTTTTTGAGTAAAACTCGGCAAATAGAGAGTACGCCCATCCAGCTCGCGATAAGCAGCGCCGTGGCTGAGCACAGCGAGCGTCAACTTTTCCCGTTTTAGCGGATCCTCAATTTGACTGATGAGACGCAAATCTTCAGTGATGAGATCGATCAGCTCCGCATCTTTTTTGATGCGGTAATAACGAAATAACTTTGGCAGTAACCCTGGTGGCGTTGCATTAACATCATGAAATGAAATTTCTGGCGGACTCCATTGCACTTGGATAGGATTAAGATCTAAGTTCTGCTTTTCTAAAGGCTCATCAATCCTTTTAAAAATGTGGATCCACATGTCAACTGACATAGGCGCTCCCAGCGCATACATTTTTAAAAAACCGTCTTCGTTGATAATGCGGGGCAAAGACTTTGGCCTGTTTAATCCACTTTCTTCTGACCATAGGATCCGAGCACGTACGGCTGCCTCTTTTTCCTGGATCCCTTTTGCTTGTATTTGAGAAGAAAGATCTACATAGAGCTTGGCTAATGTGTCCCGATTGGCGCAGCGGTTACGGGGCCTTTGTTTTTGCACTTCAAAGGTATCTGGCTTCCAGACGATCCATTCCGTGGGTGACATTTCCAAAAGTTCTTGAGTATTCATGATTAGACCTCCATAGGCAAAAAAAGCGCAGTTCCTACTCGAACAAGAGTCGCTCCCTCCTGGATTGCAATGGGATAATCGTGAGACATCCCCATTGATAACGTTGTTAAATCCCCACCAATCTCTTGCAATTTTTGGCTTAAATGCCTGAGCTCTGAAAAACAGTGGCGTATCACACCCTCATCTTCAGTCAATGGGGCCATTGTCATCAACCCATTGATCTCAATTCCTTGATAAGAAAGCACATCAGGATAACAGTTTTGCCACTCCTCTAAAGATAGTCCCCCTTTAGTTGACTCTCCTGAAGTATTCACTTCCAGTAATATTGAGGTCTGTACACCTGCGCTCAAACTTTGTTGTGCAATTTTTTTTGCCAACTCAGGAGTATCGACAGAATGGATGAGAGCAAAACGGCCAATCACTTTTGAAACCTTATTTTTTTGCAGCTTTCCAATCAAATGCCACCTGATATCCTTTGGTAATCGCTCCATTTTTCCCAAAGCCTCAGCCACCCGATTTTCCCCAAAATCGCGCACCCCTAAATCATAAAGCTGCCTCATTTCTTCCAGACTTCTCCCCTTGGAAACCGCTACCAAAGCAATCTCACTAGAGCGCCGCCCTACCCGAGCCGCCTCATTCTGGATTCTTTCTAAAACAGCATTTAAGTTTTTTTCAATTCCTTGCATCTTTGAGCTTAAAAAAACGATACTGAAATGCATAGATCACAGAGAGTATGAGGTAAATCAGAGGAATAGTCATATCTCCGATGTAGACAAATACACCACTGTTGTAAGGGGAATAGTTGCCTTTAGCCATTTCCAGGATGTGGACATAGGCGGCTCCCCAAGAAAAAATGGCTCCAAACAAAGCTGTGGCAAGCCAAAAACCTTTTCTTAACCAGATACACAAAAGGCCGCAAATTCCCAAAGCGAGATTTGTCATCCCTATTTCCATTTGAAAAGGGTTGTGAGCTGGCCAACCTATTAAGGCAGCTGTTTGGGGGCCGTTAAAAACATGCGCAATAAAAGCCAAGATCCCCGAAATGCCAATGTTGAGTGGAAGAATGTAGAGAAGTAAGACTTTAATGACGACACGAAAATGGGCTTTTTCTTTGATCACAAAAAGATGTGCGATGGCTGCGGCAACGGCAATGAAAAATAAAAGAACTGGGTACATATAATTTTTATAATGTGAGCGCTTCTAAAATGCAATCACGTGTATAAAGAAGGTGCTCGGTAGTATGCGCCGTCGATACAAAATTCGCTTCAAACTGTGAAGGCGCAAAGTAAACCCCTCGGTTGAACAAATGTTTGAAAAGGCGGTGATAAAAACCGACATCACATTTTTTAGCATCTTCAAAACATTCCACTTTTCTGACGCCACAAAAGAGGGTGAATAATGAGCCTACTTGATGCAGACACAAATTTAAATCTTGTTTTTCGATCAGTTCCCTGAGAGGGTCTGTAATCAGGTTTGTTTTTTCCAAAAGTTTTTCATAGAAAAAGGGCTCTGTGCATAAACTTACCGAATGATACCCCGCCTCCATCGCGACAGGATTTCCAGATAATGTACCCGCTTGATAGACATCCCCTAGAGGTGCCAGAATGTCCATAATCTCTGCTTTCCCTCCAAAAGCTGCTGCTGGGAATCCTCCCCCAATGATTTTTCCATAGCAAGCAAGATCGGGTATAACATCGAAATATTCTGCTGCTCCCCCTAAAGCCAAACGAAAACCTGTAATGACTTCATCAAAAATTAAAAGCGCGTGACAGCGCATTGTCTCTTCACGGAGCATGTGAATGAATGCACGAGAAGGTTCGACAAGACCCATGTTAGCAGCAACAGGTTCCAAAATGACCGCTGCAATCTTACTGCCATATAATTGGAACGCCTTTAAGCAGGCATCGGTGTCATTATAGGGTAAACATAGCGTATGCTGAACACTCGCTTGAGGAACACCCGCTGATGAGGAGGTGGGATTTAAGCCTACCATCCCCGATCCAGCTTGCACTAAAAAAGGATCGCTGTGGCCATGATAGTTACCAGAAAATTTGATGATTAGATCTCTACCAGTATAGCCCCGCGCCACTCTGATAGTGGTCATTGCAGTTTCGGTACCAGATGAAACAAAGCGGATTTTTTCAATACCAGGTAAATGTTCAACAACAAGTTCTGCAAGCTGAGCTTCAATGGATGTTGTGACCCCAAAAGAGCTTCCTAACCCTAAACGGGAAATAGCTGCTTGGATAATGCGAGGATTAGCATGTCCATGGATCAATGCTCCCCATGAGCCGCAATAGTCAATGAAATGGTTACCATCAACATCTACAAGAATATCCCCCTCTCCCGAAGCTCCCACCAAAGGAACTTGCTCCAGACCCGGAAAAGCCCGCACAGGCGAATTCACTCCCCCCGGAATCACGCAGCAGGACCTCTTGTATATCCTTTCGCTTTCCTTGCGCTCCATCGCTAACTCTTTCATTTCACCGACTATTGTAGAAAAATTTTTTGCATCCGGGGTAAACAAAAACGCAGAGAAAACAGAGAGCGCTAAGACCACAGAGTTGGCCAAGCCCGCACATGCGGGCATTGGCCAAGCGCCATCACTTGCGCGAAAGCGCGCAAGTGATACTCTGCGCTCTTTGCGTCTTTATCCCACCTCTGCGATTTTCTATATTTTTTATAAACTCGTAGTAGGATAATTTGATAGCAAAAAAGTCCGAGCAAAGGAAGGTGGATGTCAGTACTGATTAATGTCAGGAAGGGGATATTTTTCGTTGTCGGGAAGAAGGGAGTTGAGTTTTTCAACAAGAGCAGCAAGTTCTGAAGCTCCCTCTTTTGCCGTGAGAGAAACACCTACTTTTTCCCATAAATTGAGGGAATCATTGAAAAGGGGTGCTTCTTGTTGAACAGTGATATGGTGTGCTTTAAGCTCTTGGTTAAGATAATGCTCAAAAGCCACGATTCCCCCTTTCACTAAATTTTCAGAAGAATCGGTCAGTACGGATGGATAAGGTGCTGTGATCAACAAGTTAAGCTTTTCGATCAGCCCATTGAGTTGCAAAGAAGCTGTCAAGGGACCCAATTGCCCGCCTACAATTTTTTCTAAAAGAAGATAGGCTTGTTCTTGAAGACCTTCAATATCGGCAATTAATGCCGGCTGATTTTCTTTTGTTATATTGAGAAACATAATAAAAGTTTGTATTGCGTAGGAGGCTTTTTCTTTACTCAACACCGTCATAAGATCTAGTTTAAGGTAAGTATAAAAAATGGGGAAGCGCAAAAATTCCTTCCTAGTTATCGTATTGGTCAATGCGTAAAATCCTTATACTCATCCCACTGCTACTGCTCTCTTCTAAGGCTTTTACCTATGAAGTTAGTTTTGAAGGAATTGCAGTTCAAGAGATTCGGGAATTGATTTCATCTATCTCCCAACTGCACACAAAACAGGATCACCCCCCACCCACTTTTTTTACGCTAAAAAGACGCGCAGAAGCGGATAAAAAATCTATTATCAATGCTTTACATTCTTTTGGCTTATACGAGGCTAATGTTTGTTTGATCTATCAAGGAACTTTTCCAGACACCACTGTTCTTGTCCATATTGATCCCGGACCTCAATATATTTTTAATCAATTATCGATTGTGGATTCTGATGGAACCCCATGGTGGGTACGTGAAAGATGCCTCAATCTGCGGGTAGGCTCCCCTGCTTACTCAAGTGTCATCTTAGATACTGAAGAGCAAATCCTCGCTGAATTAGGAGCGTGTGGCTACCCTTTAGCCTGCATTGCGGATAGGCAAGTGGTTGTAAATCAAGAATCAAAGGAGGTAAATGTTACCTACATCGTTGAACCTGGGCCTATTGCTTATTTTGGCGCTGTCTGTATTGAGGGCTTAAGAAAAGTAAAACCTGGGTTTATCAAAAGACGAATCGGGTGGAAAAAAGGGGAACTTTATCATCCTAAGGCGATTGACTGTACCGATGCTTTCATCCAGGAATCGGGCCTTTTTACTTATGTTGTGGTTCGTCCGGGTGAAGCTGTTGAAGAAGATGGCACTTTGCCAATGATCATCCAAGTTGAAGAAAAAAAATTTCGCCACATCGGCGCTGGGGTTAGCTATAGCACCGACGAATCAGCCGGGGCTCTCTTACAATGGAGCCATGACAATCTGCGTGGGTGGGGCGATGCTCTCGCATTTGTGGGAGAATATTCTGAAGTTGTCAAACGAGCTACCCTTCTTTACGGCATTCCCGATTTTTATGGACGCAATCAAGACTTGAGCTATAGCGCAGAGCTCAGACGGGAAGACACACCTGGATTTATTGAGAGGGAAATCAGTTTATTAGTTCGGTTTAGTAAAAAAGTGAGCCATTGCTTTTTCTACAATGTGGGTGGCAGATACGAAAGGCTCATCAGCACAAAATCCAATCACGATGCGAATTATCACCTGCTCAGCCTGCCCGTGCAGGTTCGCTTTGACACCTCAAATCGGCTGCTGAATCCCACCTGTGGAACCACCATTGCTTACTTTGGAACCCCTTATCAATCGATATTTGACTCAAACATTTTTTTCCTCAAACAGGAATTATTTGCTGTCACCTATCACCCATTGTGCGCCTCAGGCAGGTTTGTCCTTGCAGCTTCCACACAACTAGGTTCTATAACCTGCCAATCGTTGAATTTCGTCCCTGCACCTAAACGCTTTTTTGCAGGTTCTTCAACCACTTTGAGAGGGTATCGCTATCTCACTGTCAGTCCCTTGGAAGGTACGAAACCAATTGGAGGACGCTCAATTTTTGTGTTTTCAATCGAGCCTAGAATGAAAATCTGGTTGGACAATCTTTATTTTGCAGCTTTTTTTGACATGGGCAATGTGTTTCGAAACCCCTTTCCTGTTTGGGATGAAAAAATGCTCCGCTCTATTGGGTGTGGCTTGCGCTACTTCACACCTCTTGGTCCTTTTCGGTTGGATATTGCCTTCCCAATTGATAAAAGAAAACATATTGACAACGCGTTTCAAATTTATGCAAGTATAGGTCAAACATTTTAATATGCGTATCCGAATTACCCTCCTTTTCATTTTACTAGCACTATTAATCGGGCTGATATTTGCCCAAACAAACTATGCTCATCAAAAGCTCGCCCATTGGATTGAAAAGAAAACAGAGGGAACTTTAAAAATTGGCAAAATTAAGGGTGTGGTCCCTTTCTGGGCACATTTAAGCGATGTCCACTACAAAACAGAAACTGCGGAGATGAGTTTTGATGAAATGAAAGTGGCCTTGATGCCGTTGTCTTTGATTTATGGAAAACTCACCATCGTTGATTTATCGATACACCTTGCCAATATCCAATCAAGAAGCCAAGAGTGGCCTCGTTTCTCTATTCCCATAGACATCCATTCCTTTAGAATCGAAAATCTGAATTACAATAGCTTAAAAGAGCTCCAACTTTCTGGAAGAGCCGAGCTTCAAAAGGATTTTTATTTAAAAGTTTCGCTCTTCCATCCGAAACTACCAGATACACTTTCCATGTCTTTACAAGGTGATCATCAAAATCATCAAGTACACACCCTGGCTCAACTCAAACAGAGTGGCGCAGATGGCTTTGTGCACCTTTCTGGAACCTACCGTTGGGATGCTGCCAGCTTGCTAGGTTCATGGTATGCACACAAAGAAGGTCTAAAACTAAAAGGTGCACTCGAAGTGGATTTGAAAGAGCAAAAAATGATGGCTACTGGAAAAGCGCTCGACAGGCCTTTTGTTGTGCGTGCTGATTTAAAAGCTATGCCAGGCCAAGTCGCTTTTCAATATGGCGACCATCAATGGAAAATCACAGCTAAATATGATCTCATGAATCAGCTGCTGAGTTACCATCTCCATGCTCATGATATCACTTGGAAAAAGATTTTTGTTCCCCACATGACAATGGATGGTCTTTATAAACTGGACACACTGAGTTTTTCCCTTTTTTTACCTGAATTCCATGTTTTAGACCCAGCCTATGAGGTATTTCCCCCAGTTAAACTTCACATCGATGGTAATATCAACGAACACAAGGTAATGGCTAGGGGCTTAATAGAGGGTTTATGTGAACGTCCATTTAATCTTGATCTTGAGCTTCCCTTACATCTCAGTTTTAGCCAATTGAAAGTCGACATTGACGAGGAAACCCCCTTTTTCATGCGACTTTGCGGTTGCGGATCCATCGATCCCATTCTTGCCTTTTTGGAAAATGCTTCCCTGATTGCTAAAGGGCAAGTAGATATTGACTTAGCAGTTTCTGGGACTTGGAAAACACCGGAGATATCTGGACACTTAAATTACACCCATGGGCAAATCGAAAGTTTTGCAACGGGAGCTTTATTCGATAACATTCACGTGGAAATGGAAGGAGAAGGGCAAGGGCTTCATATCCGCACCTTGAGTGCATGCGATAGAAAAGGGGGTAATTTGATGGGGACAGGCCAGATTGTATGGGATCCGGACCAAAGTTTCCCCCTAGAGTTTCACGTGCTTGCTAGCCACTATCAAATTTTGGGAGTTGATCCTTTGACCCTCACGGTTGACGCTGACATTCTCTTGAGTGGAAATACACGCGGGATCTTGATTTCTGGAGGTGCTTCAGTTGTGGAAGGACGCCTTTCAATCCCCTCCGATTTACCCGTACAGGTTCCCTGTGTCGATGTGTGCTACATCAATCCTATTCTGACACCCAGCCCTGAAGAAATTTTGCCCCGTAAAATCATTCCAGTTTACTGGGATTTAAATCTCCGTGCAAAAAACAATTTTTATATCGATGGACGAGGGATCAATTCTGTTTGGAACGGAAATTTACATATCACTGGTGAGCAAAAAGATTTTCAATTCGATGGTAAACTTCGTTTAATTCAAGGGCGTATTGATATCATTAATCGTACTTTTTCATTAGTCCATGGAAGAGTTCAGATACAAGGGTTAGATCCCCACATGATTTTTGTCGATCTCAAAGGAGATTACGAGCTCCCTAATTTGACCGCTTCCATTTTGATGACAGGCAGCTTAGATTCTACGCGGATCTCTTTTTGCTCTAATCCCCCTATGAATACAAACCAAATCCTTTCATGGATCCTGTTCCAAGAAGATATCAACGAATTGACACCCATGCAAGCTTGCCGCTTGGCCTCCATTTTGGTTTCTCTATCTGGAAAATACTCAGGACCTAAAACATTTGATAAAATTAAAGATAAACTAGGTATCGACGTATTTAGCATCACAGACTGTGACATCGATTCCGCCGATTTAACCTTTCAAGTCGGCAAATATCTTTCACAAGGCACCTTTGTGGGTGTCAACAAAAGCATTTCAGGCGATTACGACTCAGTCCTGATCCAAACTCGCCTTTTCCGCAACTTTTACCTCGAAGCCGACTACGGCGGATCCCTCAATTCCCTCACCCCCAACGGCGGCAAAGCCATCCTCAAGTGGTACAAATCCTATTAATGAATTCTTGCAAAATTAGTTTCTTTACCCATGCCTTTGTCTTTATCAAGATTAATGCAAAAAATTCTATTTGAAGCTAACCTCAAAAAGATAAGATGATGTCCCTGAATTGAAAAAGCAATAGCGAGTATCAGTAATGCAGATATTTTTTGTAGATGAATCGGGAACTCCTCCACCCCCTAATAAAGAAACTACGAAATTTTTTGTTGTGGGAGGAGTGGTTATTTCTGAACATCAATGGCATCATATTGAAACTGATCTAAATTCTCTTAAAGCACAGTATTCTGTAAAAGGTGAAATTAAATGGAGGCACTTTGGTCAAAAGAAAGGAAATGAGACTAAGGACAATAACCTAAAGCATCTGGACATCATAACTAGAGATACATTGCGTGCGTCGATTTTTTCTATTATTAATAAATACCAATCGATAAAAGTGATTGTAACAGTAACTAATATTAAAATATCATATGAACGAACATATATTAAATCCCAACAAGATCTATATTGGTATACCTACAAGCCGTTGACAGAAAGATTTCAATATTATTTACAGGATACAAGCAGAGCAGTAGGCGCAAAAATAAATGGTATTATAGTTTGCGATCATCGTGAGAGAAATCATGATGATACCATGCGGCATTTACATGCCAATCTTTTAAACACCAATAACCAAACTACATCTAAGTATGAAAATCTGATAGAGGGATTGTTTTTAGCTCCTTCCCATTTGAGCATAGGAATTCAGCTAGCTGATGTAGCAGTTGGGGCAGTTTTTCGATACTTTGAGCAGAACGATGAAAGATGGTATAAATTGCTTGAGCCCTCCTGGAGAAAATCTCCTCAAGGAGAAAAACTGGGCTATGGCTTGATTAAATTTCCAAAAGACGAGGGGAATAAAAATGACGCTGAGTCGAAGCCTTAAGGCCTCGATCCTGCGATAATGACGCAGTCTCAGCGTACTTTCATTTTAACAAGTATTGGACATTTGTGCAAGAGCTCGGAAAATGGAGCAACCTAAAGAAGACACTGAGAAATCGCCTCTTGTGCCCAAAACTCAGGTTATGAAATATTTAGAGCAGGTTCTTCCCAGCGGCCATGGAGTTTGATGAGCTCTACTAGCCGCTCGACGGCTTCTTCCATGGGGATATTCTTTTCTACCCTTTCTTTGCCTTTATAAAGGTCAATTTTGCCGGGTAGAGACCCTACATAGCCAAAATCAGCATCTGCCATTTCGCCAGGCCCATTGACAATACATCCCATGATGGCAATTTTTACCCCAGGCAGGTGGGATGTTCTCTCACGTATTTTTGCAGCAACGGTTTGTAAATTAAAGAGCGTACGTCCACATCCTGGGCATGAGATAAACTCTGTTTTGGAAGAGCGCATGCGAGCCCCTTGCAAAATGGCAAACCCAAGGGATTTGCGAGCACTTAAAGGGATATTAGCTTGTACACATACTCCTTCGCCAAATCCATCGCAAAGAAGCGCTCCCATTTCAGCGGAGGCTCTGATCACAACATCTTCTTCTGAACAATCGTAAGAAAAGTTCAAGATAACTGGGATGTCTAAGGCATTGATTTTCAACCATGCAAAGAATTTTCTGGAGTGATGAAGATAGTGTTCTGAAGGTGTAAAGAAAATCACCTCCGGAGAGTCCAAACGTAGTGCATCCCATTGTTTTTCATCTTCTGTCACAATGTAGGGGCTATGAATAACTGGAATCGCAGAAAGGGCTAGTTTTGGATGCACAGTTGTAGCGAGAATCGCATCCGCTCCCTTTAAGTCCGCTTGAAAAGCTGGCTCCCTCACTTCATTTTCAGAAACTTTCACAATCACTGTTCCATCTCGATGCAATGGAGGATGAGTTGTCACTTTTCGTCTGATCACTTTTAGAGATAGGGATGGATCTTTAACAGGATAACTTTCAGCAAACTGGACTAAACGTTTGCAAGGATCAATTTCAAACCAAGGATCTTCTGTCAGCGAACAACGAATTGTATCCCCAATACCATCAAGCAATAAAGAACCAATCCCCATAGCCGATTTAACCCTTCCATCTTCCCCTTCCCCCGCTTCTGTAACCCCTAAATGCATGGGATAATCCCAGCCCAATCGATCCATTTCAGCAGCCAACAGCCGATAGGCCTCGATCATGACATGCGTGTTGCTTGCCTTCATAGAGAAAATCAAATCGTGAAAATCGAGTTTGCGGCAAACCTGAGTGAATTCGATCGCAGACTCTACCATCCCCTTTGGACTATCTCCATAACGGTTCATCACACGGTCTGATAAAGAGCCATGATTCGTCCCTATCCGGATCGCTTTTTTTAGCTTTTTACATTTTTCAACTAAAGGTGAAAATTTTTCCTCAAGCCGCTCAAGCTCGGCAGCATAACTGGCATCATCGTAGACGATCGTTTGGAAAGAAGCCCTTTTATCGATAAAATTCCCAGGATTAATCCGAACTTTATCTGCATACTCAGCCACAAGAAGAGCGGCAGGGGGATAAAAATGGATGTCCGCAACAAGAGGGATCGTGTAACCCCGCTTTAAAAGGCCATTTTTGATTTCTTCACATGCCTCAGCTTCTTTTTTCCCCTGCACAGTTACCCGCGCAATCTCACACCCTACATCAACTAAACGGACTATTTGCTTAATCGTTTCTTCAACATTCCTTGTGTCAGAAGTGGTCATTGATTGAATACGAATAGGATTCCCCCCCCCCACCCCGACATTTCCTACTTTTACTTCGCGCGTTTTTCTTCTCATACAACCTTTAATTGACTTTTTAATAGAAATCGATTATAATTTATTTACAAACATTAATAATTCAATATAATAAGTGATTAATAATACTCGTCCTAATTTAAACGACGCTAACGGCGCGTCTGCTCTTCTACCCCGTCGTTCAAAATCGCCACTTGCTGAACAACAAGCTTCCGTTTCCCCTGGAAGCATATTGGCTAAAATCCAAGCCAAGGCGGAACATCGACCCTCCTGGTCTATCTTTAAGAAAATCGAAATGTATTTTATCAAACGCTCGGTAAGAGAGCAATTTATTACAGAAGTTAGGAATAACTTCTGCATGAAAGCCACGGCACAAAGGAGGAGTGCTTACAATGCTTATCTTCTTTTTGAAAAGGCTTTTCGCCCCTTTTTAGAAGAGTGCCCTTTTAAAGATCTGCCCTTTTTTGAATCTTTGCTCACAACAAAATCTTTTAATACTCTTTCCCGTGAAAAACAAAAGCTTTTATTTGAATCTTTAAAAACCCTTCCCCTTGTGAATCAATTGATTGGCGGCTTATCTCCTCAAGGGAAACAAGAATATGTCCAAGCTTGGATTGAAAATGCCAACGAGTTAAATGCAGAAGATTTCAAGCAGTTTCTAAAACAGTACACAACTCATTTACAAGATGCCGAGCATTTACAAAGCTTACGCCCATTTGTATATGATCAAAGCTCACCCGAACAAACCAAATTAGCTTTAGGTTTTTTCGAGTTTTTTAATGAACCCGTTTTTCAAAATCCAGCCAATCGTTTAGCACCTTTCGATAGCGCGCTGCGAGATCTTTCAGCCATTGGGAATCGGCAAATTCTGCAATATAGTATCGCAGCTTTATATATGGGAGCCACTGATAGACTTGGACAGCGCACGATTCCTATACTTATACAACGGACAAGCCAATATGGTCTTACGAACCAAATCGGCATCCCGCTCATTCTAAATGGACCCGATGAAGAAATGCTCAATGAACTGCCCATGCCTGAGGTCTATTTAACCAACCCCACAACCATGGAAACACGAGCAGTACGAGTCCCATTACCTTTCAAGTATCCTATATCGGTAGGAGAAGCCAAAAAACGTCTTGAGCTGCTCAAAATTTATCTTGGAACACCTAAACGTTTTAACAAAGAGATGATCGCATTTGGTATCCCTGAAACAGAAAGGGAATCTTTGCAAGCTGCTTTTTTAGAATATGATGCAAAACTGGCTGTTGCTTTTGGAAACGCCCTTGGAGATTTCAATTCCACACCTACTCGGTCAAGGGAAACTACAGCACGTTCACAACCTGCTACCGCAGCCCTAATCCAAAATCCTTACTCTCAATCTGCTGCAATACAAGCAGCTCAATCAAGAAATCTCTTTTTGTTAAAAGATGGGACACTTTCGTTACTTCCAAGCGGTCCTGGAGAAAATCATAGACAGATCGGCACAATCTCATCCAAAGAATATCAAGCTGCAGCTGATGTTTTTTCTGGCAAAAGCAAGAGATCATTAACGATTGAAATTCCTGTAACAACTTCTGATCGAGTGACTCTCAAAAAAGGTGGCCTCACACTCACTGTGCGTGAGGAAAAAGTCGGAGATAATCAGAACCTTTTTCTTATCTTGGAAACGACGATCACACTAGAGGGAAAAAGTACCACTCGCACCACCTATTATGCTGCAGAAATTGAGGGCAAAACTGTCGACCAAGTAAAACAAGAAATCGTTTCATCTCGTTTATTAGAAAGAGATTTGCTTTTAGCAAAATCTGCATTAATAGAAAGAACATATTTAATAAAAAAATAATATTGACTAACGCCTTTTATTAAGGCCATAATTTAATAGGAGAAGCATTTATGTCTATTAGACCAACTGGAGACCAAGAACCCACTCAGGTTACCCCGACCAAGACCCTTCGAGAAAGCTCAGTAGCCATGCAAAAACTTTCTCAAGGAACTATCCTAGCTGACATTCAGGCCAAACCACAGCACCAATCCACTTGGGTTAGCTTCCTCAAATGGATCGAAGCTTTTTTTATCGACCGTAATGTCAGTGAGGACTATCTAAAAACATTAAAAGGCGAGTTTGTTAAGCAAGCCGATGCTGCACAGCTTTCACCAGAAGCGAGAGACCAGTTTGTAAATATTTTCATCCCTCTGCTCTCTAATCTACCTGTAGAGGATCTCCAATATTTCGAATCTCTTCTGACTACTCCTGAAGGTATCCAATTGATCAAAAAACATTTAGTCAATAACCCTAACCGAGCCAATCTTTCAGCTGCTTTTGCAACTCTTCCCCAACTCGCCAAGTTAGTTGGCGGGCTTAGCCCCGAAAAACAACTTCAATATCTTGAGGCATGGATGTTTTATGCAGAAAAGCTCGACCCCCAAAGGTTCAAAAATTTAACACAAAGTTTCAATACCCACATCAATTATGCCGGGCAATTACAGAGTCAGAAACCAAAAGTTTTTGATCACAAGTCTCCTGAAGCCGCGAGATTGTCTAATGACTTTAATACTGCCCTGCTAAACACCATAGACAATGCATCTCGATTGGCACCCTTTAGTCAGGCTTTAACGAATGTGACCATCGTCGATAACAGAGCCAGAGATGCTTTTATAAAAACCTTAGAAAATGGGTTTAAACAACAAGTAGAAAAAGGTAAACATTCGCAAGAAGTCTCCAACACATACGAAAACTTTATTGAGCCTTTTCTTTCCAAATTATCCACAGAGGATTTGCCATTTTTCGAATCTCTTCTGACAACTCCTGAAGGTATTCAATTGCTTGAAAAACATTTAGTCAATAACCCTAACCGAGCAAATCTTTCAGCTGCTTTTGCGACCCTACCGCATGTAGCCAAGTTAATTGGAAGACTTAGCCCTGCAGATCAGCTGAAATATCTTGAGGCATGGATACTATATGGAGAAGAGCTTGGCACTGTAGAATTCAAAGAACTCGCGAAAAATTTCGAAGCTCATATTACCTATGCAGAGCATTTACAAAACCTTAGGCCCAAAGTGTTTGAAAAGGAATCTGAGGAGGCTGTAAAATTGTTCGGATACTTCTATGCGTGCACCGAAATTGCTCCTGACATTGCCAAGCGACTCCTGCCTTTCCATTTAGGGATACAAGATACAAGTGCAATTTATAACTTGCAAATTGTCCAAAACAGTATCGCAGCTCTCTATGCTGGACCAACTTCAGTAGCTGGTGTGCGTACAATTCCTGTAGTTGAAGGTCGTTTACAGGATTTTGACTCAAGCATTTATAACCAAATAGCGATTCCCTTCACGCTCAAAGATCGGCCAGATGATGAAGTGATCAATTTTAATGCTTCCACCGAGGTCTATCTCACTGATCCTTTTACCATGGAAACCCGCGCGGTAAGAGTTGCATTACCGATTAGTGGAAAAATGACAGTTAAAGAGGCAAAAAAACAACTCAAGCTTTTACAACATGTAGTGGGTGTACCGGAGGCTTTTGATGGTGTATTTGAGGATGTGGATTTACCTTTAGAACAAAAGGAAACTCTTCGAAATAAATTCCTCGCCTTTAGTAAACGGATAGCAACAATTTTTCAAAGAAACTTACAGGATTTCAATTCAACACCTACTCGCCCACGTGAAAGCACTGTTCGCTCTGACCCTACCAATGTTAATGCTATCCGAGATCCTGATTCATCTTTTTTTGCCCTTCAATCTGCAAAACAACGCAATCTTTTCTTACTCAATGACAAAACGCTTTCATTGATTCCTAGCGGCCCTGGAGAAATACATAAACAAATTGGTACTCTTTCAGATGATGAATACATAAATGCTTCCAAAATCCTTTTAGGCACATTAACATCGACACCGCTCGTTATGCCGGAATTAGATGAAAATGAAGATGTTGAGTTCAAAGATGCCACACTTTCTATTCATGTTTCAGAAGAAAAACTCCAAACAAGTAAAGGATTACGTCCGTATCCAACGGTTGAATATGTGATCACGAGAGATGGTCAAACCACCAAGCGCAAAGTTTACTATGATTATTCCCAAGAAGGTCAAACCCTAGAAGGGTTAAAACAAGAGATCATAAACTCGCAGTTATTTAAGCGTGATTTGCTTTTAGCTAAGTCTGCATTTATGGAAGAGCATGTGAAATAAAATGGCAAATTATAGTTATCCTGAGACATTGCAATTTTTTAGTGAAAAACTTAATGCCAATCCCCCTGAAAAGGATGTGGAGCAAGGTGAGGTTGAACTTGCCATTGATGAGCTTCGGATTGTTTTGTCAAAAGGCTCTATAGAGGGATGTATGCGCATGTGCATTGTTTTAGGTTTAATGTTGAAACCGATTCAAGAAAACCGGCTAAAAGATCTAACCACGAGTAATTTCATGGGAGCCAATACTGGAGGCTGCGCTTTATCTCTTGACTCAGCGGGTGTAGCTTTGAGTTTAAATTGCCACACAACGTGCGGCACTTCACCTCAGGAAAATTGGGAATGGTTGCATCGGTTGATTTGTGTGGCTCGGGACTGGAATAAAACGTTGAGGCTTTGGGATGATTTTGTTTCCCTTTGCCCACCTTATGAGGAATCTAGCGAGTCATGACACAGTTTGAAGATTTTTTACAGCAACTGGCTAAGGTGCTGCAATTCCCCTCCCTTGCTCCTGATTCAAATGGGGCATGTCTGATTGTCATGAAAGAAGGGAATATCCCGCTTCTATTTGAATTTGATGAAAAGCTTGTCCCGAACACGATCCTCCTTTCCTCCCCCGTTTCAGCCATCCCTATCGAAAAACGGGCTGAAATTTATGATGCCAGTTTGATGGGTAATCAAACGGATGAAGAGATCTTATCGATTAAACCCGATGAGGATCTGCTTTATTTACACCGCAGATTCCATCCAGCTATTTTTTCAGATGATCTCGACATTTTGTTAAAAAGTTTTCTCAATAGAATCAAAGTTTGGAAAGATAAGGTGGAAGCCATCACCAAAGAACCCTCCAAACGGGAGCCCTTTCCTCCCCACCCCGCATCGATCCAAGTCTTCACTTATAAAGCGTAGTTCTTTAATATCCCCAATATGAGATTCTATTTGCGTAAGCTGTTCGATGCCAGCGCTGGAGTTGGGATGTGGGCTTTATTTACCGGACAAACACTGTGGTCGGTTATCCGACATCCCCCTTCATGGAATCTTCTACTCGATCAATTTTATCATATTGGTGTTTTGTCCATTCCAGTTGTTGCGATTACTGGTTTTTCGACCGGGCTTGTCCTTGCCGCTCAATCTTTTTATCAACTTGCCGATAAAGGACTTGCTAGTGCAACCGGACTGCTAGTTGGTAAAAGTATGCTCACTGAAATTGGTCCTGTATTGACTGCCTTTATGGTCACAGGAAGGGTGGGCTCATCGATGACCGCAGTACTTGGAAGTATGAGGGTCACGGAGCAAGTGGATGCTTTGAAATCAATGGCTGTTAATCCCTTACGTTATTTGATTTCCCCACGTCTGATTGGGGGCGTTACGATGCTCCCTTTGCTCACTCTATTTAGCGCCATGATGGGAATCATCGGTGGGTATTTGATCTCTGTTCATGTGTTTGGCATGACAAGGCAAGAATACTTTGGTCCTATGCCTGGAAATACCAGTATTTTTGATATTTGGACCGGAATCGTCAAAGCTTTTTTCTTTGGTTTTCTGATCAGTACGATTTCTTGCTACAAAGGGATGGGAGCAAAAGGGGGGGCTGCCGGTGTTGGCGCTGCCACCACGAGCAGCGTGGTGATCTGTTATACTTACATTTTAATCATCAATTTCTTGTTGACGATCGGCTTAAATGTCTTACATATTTTGTTTGTTGAAAGGATAGAGTCGGTCTCATGATACGCGTTAAAAAAGTTTATAAATCCTATGGAAACAAACAGGTTTTGAAAGGTTTGGATCTGGAGGTTCATACAGGAGAGACTGTCGTGATCTTGGGCAGGTCAGGCACCGGGAAAAGTGTCCTGCTTCGGCAAATCATGGGGATTGAACAACCAGACTCTGGGGAAATTTTTCTTGATGAGGTTTGTTTGACCTCCCTAAAAGAGCATGAACTATACCTTACTTTGAATGAGATGGGGATGCTTTTTCAAGCCTCTGCCCTTTTCGACTCGATGACAGTCGGTGAAAATACTGCTTTTTATTTACGTCAGCACACTCAACTCTCTGAGCATGAAATTGCTGAAAAAGTCGCAGAGGCTCTCAGCATGGTAGGCTTAGAGGGAACAGAAAAATTGATGCCCTCAGATCTTTCTGGTGGGATGCGCAAACGAGCTGCACTTGCTAGGCTAATCGTTTACAGACCAAAGGTCTTACTGTATGATGAACCCACAACAGGCTTAGATCCTATCACAGCAAAACAAATCGATGATTTGATCGTAAAAACGCAAAAAGAGCTGCACGCCACAAGTATTGTTGTGACTCATGATTTATGCTCTGCTTTTCGGGTAGGTGACCGGATTGCCTTGAACCACGAAGGACAAATCGTTTATATCACCTCAAAAGAGGAGTTTCTTAAAATCGATGATCCCATCGTTCAAACTTTTCTAAAAAATTCAATTCCAAATGGTATAGGACCATGACTAACAACACGATGAAAGCCTTTTGGCTTGGACTTTTTATCATGGGAGCATTGGCCATCTTTGTATGGATGGTTTTATTCCTCAAGCCAGGGCTGGGTGATGGAAGAGTCACCTTGAAAGTACGCTTTTCTAATATCGATAGAATATCGCAAGGGACGCGCGTGACCTTCGCTGGTAAAGCTGTTGGAGAGGTTGTCGATATCAAAGAAATTCGAGACCCCCGCATAGCACCTGCGGATGGGTCAGGAAATCTCTATATGTATGAGCTCACGCTCAAAGTCGATTCCAGTGTCAAAGTTTTCACCTATGACGAGATTGTTTTCGCCTCATCTGGCTTGCTGGGAGAAAAATCGATCGCCATCATCCCAAAGGCGCCACCTCCAGGAGGACTTCCTGCACAAAATGTCACTCATGAGGTCCTATATGCGTATTCAGCCGATAAAATTGAACAAACCTTGAATAAACTTGTGAATGTCGCCGGCACTTTTGAAAATACCTTGGGGCAGTTAGGGTCTTTCCTTCAGTCCAACCATGAGGACTTCAACCGCTCTCTTAAAAGTTTTTCTACAACGTCAGACGAATTGCAAAACTTCATGCGCCAAGCCAATCAGCAACAAATGGCTGAAAAAATTTCTGAAGCCTCTAATAGGCTCGCCCTGGCAATGAACAAAGCCGATGATTTTCTTAGCCTTGCCGAAAGAAAACAACTGGCAGAAAATATGGGCACGAGCTTTGCAAGCTTGGCTTTTTTGACTGAACAACTCACCCATGGAGAAGGAACGATAGGTCAGCTCATCCACAATGATTGCCTTTACTTGCAGTTTAGCAATATGTTATGTCAGCTAAAAGCGATTCTGGACGACATCAGCAACTACGGACTTTTGTATCAGTTTGACCGCAAATGGCAGCGCATGCATGATACAAAAAAACGGTGTCATCGCCATTAGGTCTTTATTAAACTGAGTTATTATGGAATCTATCCCCTACTCTCATCTCGAAAAAGGCACTTTTTTGATCGCTAGTCCAGATGTGGAATCGGGCATGTTTTTCCGCAGTGTTCTGCTCTTGTGTGAACACAGCACCAGCGGCTCTTTTGGAATCATCATCAATAAAAATCTGGAGCTTGAACTTCCTGAAGAAATATTGACCTTGGACCAACTTAACAACCCTCAAGTTGGTATCCGTGCAGGAGGGCCTGTCCAGACCAATCAAATGATGCTTGTCCATTCATCTAAAAGTATTCCAGAACAAACAATCGAAATTTGTGAAGGTGTATACCTTGGCGGTGATCTGCAGTTTTTACAGGAAGCTATCTCAGATACCAATGGACCTTCCATGCGCCTTTGTTTTGGCTATGCTGGCTGGCAAGCTGGACAGCTTGAGCGAGAATTTCTCGACGGCGGCTGGTTTATTTACCCAGCTTCAGCCCCCTATATCTTTGAAACTCCCCCCGAAAAACTATGGCAAACACTCCTGCGTGCCCTAGGCGGCCGCTACGCCACCCTCTCTATGATCCCCGAGGATCTCTCCCTCAATTAAATCTTAACTTTTATTTAAAAGAAAATAGAGAAAGTCATGTTTTCCTTGCTTCATAATTAGCTATTATTTAAAATAAATCATACTATGTCAGGAGGTTTGTATGAAAAATCAAGACTTTCGCCAAGTATTTTCTCAAATCATTGTAAAGACCTGGAAAGACCCACAATTTAAACAAAAGCTTTTGAAAGATCCTCAAAGTGCACTGAGAGAGGAAGGGATTGATTTTCAGGACGGAATCAACCTTGTTGCCCACGCCAATACAGATAATGAATTCCATTTCATTTTACCACGAAAGCCATCAGAAGATTTATCAGATCAGCAATTAGCAGAAATAGCTGCAGGATTAGATCCAGAAAAAGATCTTATTGATTGGCTAATCTCACAGGAAATGATGCTAGGATTGCGCAAGCCGTTAAACAAATAACTAAAGTAGCAAGACGCAAAGATGATTTTCTTCTTTGCGCCATCTTTACAAGAAGCCATCTCAGATGGCAAACACTCCTATGAGCCTGGGCGGCTGCTATGCCATCCGCTCAATGATCCCCCTGGACCTCTCCCTAGATTAAATAAATATTTTAAAATTCTAAAATTAATCCTATCATGATATAATTGTATAATTATATGTGTGAAAGCCTTGCATTAAGATGTTCTGACGTTCCCTATCTAAAACAAGCTGCCGCTGTGACTGGCACGATCTTGGTGATCAGCGCCATAGTTTTCGTTATCTTAGGCTGCTTTCAACCCTCCTGGTTTACACATGCAGTCGGCATTATTGGCGATCCCCATTCCTGGCAGCTTTGGACAATAGCCTCAGCCGCCATACTGATCAGCGGCATTCTCCTAGCTTATTCCTGCTCTAGTGAGCCAAATGCTCTTGATACCGCCAAAAATGATGCTACAGATAAAGCGCCAGTGCAAAAAAAATTAACATTCACCCATTTAGAGCGAAGCAACTATTATACCGCAGCTTATGGGATTGATCAATATTGCACCATCGAGATCAACAAAGAAACTTGCGAATTCATTTTGGCAGAACGCTATTCTGAAAGAAAAGATGTGGTGGTTTTCAATGAGAAAGGGGAGATATGCAATCAAATTGTAGACGAGCCAACCACATTTGCTCATTCTTGCTTATTAGAACTCAATGGTGAGAACTTCGATACCAAGCCCTTAAACATGATTTTAAAGGGATATGAAGATGCCAATATAACAACACCCATTCCGAGATTATTTATCCCTACAAGAGCGATTCCCACAAGAGGAGTTCCACATGGTATTCTGCTAGTAATTGAATTCCGCACGGGCGATCGATCACAAACACGTATCACTTTAGTGGATTCTTTTGGATCAAGCAGCGGCTATAAGCCATTTGCAACAAGGCTTCTCGGTACAGCAAAAAAGTTCTTTTCATCCGAATTGACCGAGGAAAATCTTGTTTGCCAACAACATGATGGCACCACTTGTGGAGTACAAATGCTCGAAAATATAGATTTGCTTTCCACAGCCGAAATTGGCAATGTCCAAGCTTACGTACAAGATAAGAGGTTGCCAGCCCGCTCTTTAGAACAGATAAAAACCATTTATAACGATGAATATCGGAAACTTGCTGAAATTGGCCGTCTAAATTGGGAAATTCATGTTACAGCAGACGAGACTCAAATAGTGATTGATCAGCTGCGTTCTAAAGGCAAAATAAAAGATTAATCCTAATTAAAAATGAAAAAAAAGACACAAAGATGGTTTTCTTTGTGTCTTTGCGTTGAAATTAAGCAAGATGCTATCGGTTTATCGTTTGGAGAACTGGAAGCTCTTACGGGCTTTCTTGTGGCCGAATTTCTTGCGCTCTTTTTTACGGGGATCGCGTGTTAAGAAACCTTCAACTTTATAGTCATGCTTCAGGTTTTCATTGAGTTTTACAAGTGCGCGTGTAAGGCCTAAGCGAGAGGCGATCACTTGCCCTTCAATCCCACCACCATTGACTCGGATGAGAAGGTCGAATTTTTTCTCTGCATCGATCATTTTCAAAGGAGCTAGAATGGTTGCCCGTTGGATTTCTAGCGGGAAATACTCTTCAAATTTACGTCCGTTCACGTCGATATTGCCATTTCCATCCCGTAAGCGGATGCTAGAGACTGCGCGCTTGCGGCGGCCAGTTGCGAGTGTTTCGTCGAGTGGTTTTGCCATTTAAAATAGTTCCTTTTCTAAATATTGACTTGTGTGGGTTTTTGCGCGCCATAAGGGTGCTCTTCCCCTTTGAAGATACGCAGCTTGCGCAATTGCTGCTTTCCTAAACGGGATTTGGGCATCATCCCTTTCACGCCCACTCGGATCGCATAATCTGGATGGCGGGCTTGCATGAAGTTAAACGGAATTTCCCTTAAACCACCGATATGGCCGGTGTAATAGCGGTAAATTTTTTGCGCTTCTTTTGAACCCGATACAGTGATTTTATCGGCATTAATGATGATCACTCCATCGCCATTATCGACATTTGGTGTATAAGATGGTTTATGTTTGCCACGCAAAATTTTGGCCACTTCACTGCAGAATCGGCCTAAAGTTTTTCCGGAAGCATCCAGGACATACCATTCCCGCTTAATGTCTTCTTTGCGCACCATTGTTGTCTGTCTTTCTTTCTTCTGTTGCATAATCATCCCAAAAAGTAATTAGTCGATCATCATAAATTTCAAGAGCATTTTTGCCAAGCAAAAAAGCAAATACCCTCACCTCTGTGAGCTCTGAGTTTTTTTTTGAAACAGAGAGCTGATAGTAAAAAATATTTACAGGCGATTAACCGATTTGTTTTAAAATATAAATGGCGACCAAGACACCAATAAAAAAAAGCCCTGCTAATCCATGAAGAATTTTATAACCCACAGAACTTGTCTTTGATTTGGCCACGATTTGCCCCTCCCCTGCAACACATAGGGTAGGTTCTTTGATTCCTTTGGTAATTTTCCAGCCCGTGAGGAGATCGCACACAATGAGGGCAAAAGCAAATGTAAGTTTCATATGGAGCCAAGGGGCTTTCCAGTTCATATCTTTCAAGAAAAGCAATGTTAATCCCAATGAAATCGCCATGAGCATCGAGGGTAGATCGACAAGTAGATACATCCTCTTGGCTATAGCGCCCATTCTTTTTTGAACCAAAGGATCTTCCTTGCCCAAGTAACCCATCAGCCGCGATAGAGTCAAAAGGGTACCGATCCAGACAAACACAAATAAAATGTGGAGTAACTTTAATGTAGCCATAAAGAGCTTGTAACCATAAGATATTGGGCTGATAAATTCAAGAAATCATAATGAAAAAGCCTCCAAAAACTTTTTTTATGCGCACCTACGGCTGCCAGATGAACGAGCTGGATACCGAAATCATGGCTGGGATATTGTCAGCCCGTGGTCTACGGCAAACAGATGACGAGACAGCGGCAGATCTTTTGATTTTCAACACGTGTTCGATTCGCGACCTTGCTGAACGGAAAGTGATGGGAAAACTAGGAAGATTAGGTCTCCAAAAAAAAGGGGATCGGATCATCGGCGTGACTGGCTGTATGGCCAATGCCAAAAAAGAGAGTCTTTTTCAAAAATTGCCCCATGTGGATTTTGTTTTAGGAACCAATAACATTCACGATTTGACAACTGTTTTAGATGAGGTTTTATTCACAGGCGCGCAGACTGTGCGGACGGATGAGGAGTTTTCGCAAGAACTCGATTACTCTGTCACAAAACGGACAGATAAATACAAAGCCTATGTCTCTATCATCCGAGGGTGTGACAAATACTGTACCTATTGCGTTGTCCCTTATACAAGAGGCCCTGAAGTCTCCCGTCCTCCCGCCTCCATCGTCGAAGAGTGTAAGCAATTGATTGCTCAAGGGTATCAAGAAATTACCCTCCTTGGCCAAAATGTCAATAGCTACGGAAAAGATCAGCCCGATTGGAACTGCCGATTCCATGATCTTCTCTACGATCTCGACAAAATCGAAGGGATGAAAAGGATCCGTTTTTTAACAAGCCACCCAGTCGATATCACCAGAGAGCTCATGGAAGCGATCCGCGATTTGGATAGCCTTTGTGAACATGTTCATTTTCCTTTACAAGCAGGTTCAGACCGTATTTTGCGCAAAATGCACCGTATCTACACACGGCAAGAGTATATGGACAAGATCGCGCTCCTACGTGAGCTTGTCCCTAACGTGGCCATCGGTACAGATATGATTGTTGGTTTCCCTACAGAAACGGAAGAAGAGTTTTTGGAAACTTATGAGGCCATGAAACAAGTCCGTTATGCTAACGCTTTCCTCTATACCTACAGCCCACGCAAAGGAACCCCTGCTAAAAGATGGGCAGATGATATCCCTGAAGAGATCAAAGACAACAGACATCAGCGTCTTTTAGAACAACATCAACAGATTTCCTCAGAGCTCCTCCGTGAAATGTTAGGTCAAAAAGTGGAAGTTCTCGTCGAAAGAAGGAACAAAGATTCCCGCTACTTGAAAGGACTTACCCGTTGCTGGCGCAATGTGATTTTTGAAGGTGATGACTCGTTAATTGGCACCCTGCAACAGGTCACTCTCCATAGCCAAAGCCACAACACCCTTATTGGGTCGCTCGTGCATTAACGTCAGCCAGCAAATGTGTGTTGTTGATCAGGAAAAATTTGCCTAATTATTAAGCCATAGTCAAGATAACAACAGCGCATTAAAATTAATATTTTCTTAACATGGATATGTTACAATAACTCTAAAACAAGGAATTTTTTATGCTCGACGCTTTATCGTATTGTTTTGTAGGACTACAACATCAACTCGGTTCCAAACCAGAAGAACGTGGCATTCATAAAGCCGCATTAGCTGCTGACATTATTTCAGGGCTCGCTTTAATTATCGTTGGTGCCCTTGCAACACAATATGGATTTTTATCTACAGAATTACAATATTCATTAATCGGCGTGGGATCCAGTTACGTATTCCTCATTTTTTCTTATCAATTGATTCGGTTCAAAATGAATATAGCTCCAAATTTCTATTTAATTCCGCCTCTAATTCTAAAGTCTTGAACAATAAAGACTTCCTAAAGCAAGCCGATGAAATCTTCCTCGGAGAGGACTGAAATGCCCATTTTTTGGGCTTTTTCTAGCTTGGAACCTGCCTCTTCACCTGCGATGACGTAGTCTGTGGATTTGGTCACTGTACCCGAGACCTTTCCCCCTCTTTCTTTGATCAAAGCAGCGGCACCATCGCGGGTGTAGTTGCGTAAACCACCGGTTAGGACAAAGGTTTTGCCGTAGAAAGGATGATTCTGGTAACCACGCACTTCAAGCAAACGAGGTTTGACACCTCTCTCTAGTAAGCGGGCGATTTCTTCTAGGTTGTCCAGGTCAGCAAAAAAATTGATAATGGAAGAGGCCACTTTGGGTCCAATCCCATTGATAGCAAGTAAATCTTCTTCTGTCATCAGAGCAAGCTTTTCTAAATCGCCTGCACGTTTGGCAAGAAGCTCCGCCGTTTCTGCGCCTACATGTTTGATCCCTAGCGACATAATGAGTTTGTCTAACGCAACATCTTTTGATTTTTCAATGCTTGATAACAGGTTGTGGATCGCTTTTTCTTTGAAATTCTTAAGTTCGGCAAGCTGTTCAGGATTCAGGGAATAAATATCTGATACACGGGTAACAAAGCCTTTTTCAACCAGTTGTGCAATCACTTTTTCCCCCAAATGTTCAATATCCATCCCCCCTTTGCCAGCGAAGTGAATGAGCCTTCTTAAACCTTGCTCAGGACAGCCTAGGATATTTGGACACCGTATAGCCACTTCATCTTCACTTTTGACAACAGGTGTGCCACACGCTGGGCAATACTTTGGCATGTGCCATGGTCTTGTGTGCGCCGGGCGCCTTGCAAGGTTCACTTCAACCACTTTGGGAATGACATCTCCCCCTTTTTCGATGAACACATGATCTCCAATACGGATATCCTTGCGCTTCACTTCTTCTTCATTGTGCAAGGTGGCCCTCGAAATGGTGCTTCCAGCCACAAAAACGGGCTCTAATTCAGCTGCAGGTGTCAAAACGCCTGTCCGTCCCACATTGACGGTGATATCTCGCACGAGTGTTTCTTCTCTGGATGCAGCGAATTTATAAGCGACAGCCCAGCGGTAATTTTTACCAGTGACTCCTAATTTTTTGTGAGCTGCAAGATCATTGACTTTGATAACAATCCCATCGATTTCAAAAGGGAGAGATTTCCGTTTTTTTTCGATGTGACCTGCAAAATCCATAATTTCTTCAAAGGAGTGACAAACCTTGAATTCCCCGACAATCGGCAATCCTAACTTTTGCAGTTGCTGCAGCGCTTCAAACTGTGTTTTAAACTCGGCGTGAGAAATTTCAGCAATGCCATAAAAGGAAATCGCAAGATTGCGCTTAGCAACAATTTTAGGGTCGAGTTGTTTCAAACTTCCCCCTGCCGCATTACGTGGATTTGCAAAGAGGGGTTTTCCAAGTGCCGCTTGCTCATGATTGAGGGCTTCAAAGACCTTTTTGGGCATAAAAACCTCTCCTCTTGCTTCTAAAACGTCAGGAAAAGGTTCCTTCAAACGTAACGGAAGAGAACGTATTGTGCGGATATTTGCAGTGATTTCATCCCCTTGAACACCATCTCCACGAGTGACTGCACGGATAAGGTTTCCCCTTTCGTAACGGACAGAAATGGCGATCCCATCCATTTTAAGCTCTGTTTCATAAGAGATGTTTTTGACTTGAAGCATCCTCTGCATTCTTTCAAGAAACTCTTGCACTTCAGTTGAGGAATAGGTGTTTGCAAGAGAAAGCATCGCAACACCATGAACAGCGACAGGGAATTTGCTCGAAATCCCTTCCCCAACCCTTTGGGTGGGCGACCCTGAAAAAATCCAATGGGGATGTTCCCTTTCAATTGCAATCAGCTCTGCAAAAAGACGATCAAATGCCTGATCGGAAATTTGAGGGGCATTTTCGACAAAATAATACCAATTGTGCTCCTCTACCTCACGGCAAAGCTGTAAGTACTGTTCGTGTGTGATCATATCGTATTGGCTGCACAGCGGAAACCGTAGGTGCTGTTGACAGTTCCTGGGTTATTGCGTTGCCTGTGGGAACAACGCATATCTTCTTCGAGGCTTTTCCAGCACCCTCCACGGAGGACTCTATACACTCCTTGGGGCGGGCCTTTGGGGTTATGAGGCTCTGCCGAGGATGTTTCATAATAATTATACCCATACCAATCTTGGCACCATTCGTACACGTTACCAGCCATGTCGAAGAGGCCATAACCATTAGGAGCGTAGCTCATCACGGGGGTAGTATCAGAGCTAAAGAAATTCGCTTGATTCTTACCTATCTGATCCCCACTTGGGTAAAGAAAATGTTCTAAGCCACCTCTTGAAGCGATCTCCCATTCTGATTCATAAGGTAATCTTTTTCCTGCCCACTTCGCATATCCGATCGCTCCATACCATGTCACACCTACGACTGGATGCTTAGAATATCCCGGTTCGATCGAAAGCTTCCCTCCACTGCGGCTAATCCGGGAATCTTTGAGACGGATAAGATCGTTATAATTTTGATCTTTTTCCCCTCCTGTAAATTCTAAAAAGCGGACAAACTGTTCGTTTGTAATGGGGTGGATATCGATCGCAAAGCTTTCGATGTGAATTTTATGCACAGGCATTTCATCCCGGTTGCCCCCATTCGAGCCTCGAGTAAACTGCCCTCCCCTAATGACAACCATCTCTGTTTGCAGGGGTTCTATGGTCTTGGTTTCTTTTTTTTCAGGTTGATATTGTGTGATGACAGGATCGCGGTTCAACATGGTATTGAGCTGCTGGGCATAGTTCCCTTCTTGTTCGGAAGGACTGACTTTTGGTTGGTCTTTGACATCGACAAAACAACGAGCCGCAGTTGCGGTCACTAATAAAGGAGTTTCTAGTTGCGCAACCTCGCATGTGCGTTGGATTAAAGGTTTGAGAGATGTCTCTTCTTTTTGCACAAGTTTATTGTCGATAGGTCTAAGAGGAGGTTGTATAAACTCAGAGCCTTGCTTCATTGCCACTTCATTTCTTTTTTTGTCCAATAATTTGGCAAGCTGCGTCGGACGTCTATTAGGATCAAAGTTTAAGCATTGCAAGACAACTGAATCCCAGTCATGTTGATATTCAGCAGCCACTTCCGAGGGCTTTTCAAATATCCCCTCAGGGAAATTGCCTGTAATCAAATAATAGGTCAAAACACCAAAAGCATACGTATCAGCTTGCACACCTACATGTTCAAACCTTTTTTGCTCAGGCGCTAAAAATCCAAAAGTTTGTAAAAAAGATTGAGCCAGCTTACTCTGCTTTTCAGGATTACATGGAGTGGGAATATAACGCCCCTCTCCATACCCTTCTGAAGGAAGAGCATTTAATGCATGCGCTACAGTTTCAAAACTGCGTAGCACGACTTTGCCAGGAGATATCATTTTTGCAAGTCCGCTATCGGAAATAAAAATATCGACTTCAGATTTCTTTTTTCCAATTAAAATATTATTCAATTTCAAAGCGCAATGGACGATACCTGCTTTGTGCACATAATCCAACGTCTCTGCGACTTGATTTAATATTCTCAGAAGTTCCTCTTCCTGCAACCGCTCCTTTCTACCAGACATATATTGTGCCAGATTGGAGGTTTCTCCAAATGAATCCACAATACAGTCATTCACAAGAAAATGGTATCCTTCAGAGAAGGACACGTTGTGCATTTTGACAAGATGGGGGTGATCTAATTGCGCAAGTTTTGCAATTTCCTCTTCAAATCTCTCAATAAATCCACGATCTTGCGAGAGCTCAGGGGGCAACACTTTAAGCACAAAAAGTTTTTTAATGAAACGGTGCTCAGCTAAAAAAACATTGCCGAGAGCACCCGACCCAATTTGTTTGATGAGCTGGTAATCGCCAAGTATCTGCTCTTCCATGTTTTACCCTTTGTTTTGATTCAAATACTCTTGCGCTGCAAGACAAGAGCGGCTAAAAGCATATTGCTCAGAAGCTCGATCAATCATAGCTTGAGCTACATCGTATTCGCCAATGGAAACTGCTTCTTTCACATAAAGGCAAATATCGCCCCGTGCAATAGGTAGACGGCTGTGCGCCATTTTTTTTAAATAGACTCTCACTTTTTCGATATCATCTGCATCTTTAGCAAGAGAAATCAAAATTTTGTATAGACTTGCATCCTGAGAATTTCTTTCAAGCGCAGTGTCAAGATGATGAGATGCTAATTCATGAAAAACTTTTTTTTCTTCCGGCAAAGCGGTTCTCTGGAAAAGTTTCAAATAAAGAATTCCTTGGGTTTTGAAAGCGATAAAACTATCGTGCAAGTAGGGAAATCCCTTATAAAACTTCTCAAAAAAAAGATCGTATTTCCCTAAATTAGCATAGGCCGTTGCCAAAAGAAAATTGAGATGTAGAAATTCAGGATGCTCTTGCGCTTGGATGTCATAACTGGCCAATAACCTTTCAGCTTCTTGCTGCGGTTCAAAACCGGATAAAGCTAGGTAATCAACAAGAGCTGCTTGATAAAAACCCTTTTCTTGATCACTCAAATCGTAGGGCGATTGCCTGTCCACATTTTTGAGAGCTTCTAAAAAATGGCAGAAAGATTTTTCAATTTCTTGATCCTGATAATAAGCTTGCGCTAACTCATAACACACTTGAGCTTTCTCTGTTTTCGATGAGATTTTCTTCAAGCGCTGTTGTTTCACCGCAATGCCCTGCTTGAGAACAGCCGGTTCGATAGATGATAATAAAAGCAGCATCGCCACAATTTGCATGCGCCCTATAAGAACAAAATTCCCTCCTCTTGTCAACTCTCTTTGCGATCAAGGTGAAAATGGAATTCGTATTGATAAAAATTTTATGGAGGTTTACATTTCTTTTTTTGTTTTTCGTAAACTTATACTAAGGATTACTATATTCTACAAAAGCGTGGAATACTGTCGAATGGATAGGCAGAAAATTTTCAGACGCTGCACCACATATTGCTAATAACTTAAATAAAGTTGCTGTCCCAGCTGTACTGTTGATAGGCTTGAACCAATATGGGGTTGAAGCTGGTCCTGCAGCCTATGCGCTTTGCTGCGCAGCATGCGGCACAATTACTGGAATCTCAAGTGCAGGAACCCTGTTACCTATAGGAGTTGGCATATGTATCCAAAATTGTTTACCTGTGTTTTTTGCCCCAG
>Ga0153954_1000473_pt1 | contig 31960 bp, 28 predicted proteins | sample TSFL038MetaG_FD_102277 | JGI IMG/M metagenome (GOLD analysis project Ga0153954, IMG submission 102277) | Attine ant fungus gardens microbial communities from Florida, USA - TSFL038 MetaG | ecosystem: Host-associated > Fungi > Mycelium > Unclassified | place: USA: Florida, Wekiwa Springs State... | reverse complement strand
TTCCTGCGCGAGGTCGACAGCGCCATCGTCATGCACAATGCCAGCACGCAATTTGCCGACGGCGGCGAATTCGGGCTGGGAGCGGAGATCGGCATCTCGACCAACCGCATGCATGCGCGCGGGCCCGTCGGGCTGGTCGAGCTCACGACCTACAAGAACATCGTGCGCGGCAAGGGCACCTTGCGTCCATGATTGCGCACAGATCGTTCCTCCCCCGTCCTACGGGGGAGGGGGCCCGCAGGGCCGGAGGGGGAAAGCAACAGTCGCGGCGCCGGCTGATTGCAGATCTGAAATTTCCGGACGCCTGTGTTGTGGCCCTCCCCCTCCCTGCCCTCCCCCGTATGACGGGGGAGGAGGAAGACGTGATTCCTGCCCACCACCCGATGCCGGGCGTGTCGCGCGATATGCGCCGCCGCATCGGCCTGCTCGGGGGCTCGTTCAACCCCGCGCATGAGGGCCACCGGCATGTCAGCCTGGAGGCGCTGAAGCGTCTCGGCCTCGACGAGGTCTGGTGGCTGGTCTCGCCGCAGAATCCGTTGAAAAGCGGCGACGGCATGGAACCGCTCGCCACGCGTCTCGCCCGCGCCAGGCAGGTCGCGCGCCATCCGCATATCCGGGTCGAGGCGCCCGAGCTGCTGATGGGCACGCGCTACACCCTCGACACCGTGCGCGCGTTGAAGCGCCTTTACCCCCATGCCCATTTCGTCTGGCTGATGGGCGCCGACATCCTGCCCCAGCTCGTCGACTGGGAGGGCTGGCGGGAGCTCTTCGCCGCCATCCCGATTGCGGCCTTCGCCCGCCCCGGCTGGAGCTACGCCGCCCTGCAGGCGGCAGCGCCGCGCGCCTTCGCGCGTTACCGGATCGGCGCCGGCCAGGCGCGCCAGCTGCCCACTTGCCCGCCACCGGCCTGGTGCTTTATCCCGAGCCGGCTCGACAGCCATTCCGCGACCGCCATCCGCGCCGTGCGGCCGCGGCGCCCCAGAGCGAAAGGAAAGACCATTCCCGAGCAGACCCGTTCGCTTCCGGACCGAAGCAAGGCCATCGAAGCCCAGCTCGAGCTGGTGCGCCGCTCGCTGGACGACGACAAGGCCGAGGACGTCGTCGTCATCGACCTCAAGGGCAAGTCGGCCTTCGCCGATTACATGGTGATCGCCACCGGCCGGTCGAACCGCCAAGTCGTGGCCATCGCCGACCATCTCGCCGAGAAGCTGAAGCAGGGGGGCTATGGCCACACGCCCGTCGAAGGCAAGGAGGGCGGCGACTGGGTGCTGGTCGACGCCGGCGACGTGGTGGTCCACGTCTTCCGCCCTGAGCCGCGCGCCTTCTACGGGCTCGAGAAGATGTGGGCGCTGGAGGTCGAGGAAGCGGCCAAGCCCAAGGCCAAACCGGCGCGCCGCCGCCGCACTTCTTGAAACTCGTCATCGCCGCCATCGGCCGCGCCAGTCGCGGACCCGAGCGCGATCTCTACGAGCACTATGCCGGCCGCATCCGCTGGCCGCTCACGCTCCGTGAACTCGAAGAAAAGAAGAAGCTGCCATCGCCAGAGCTGGTGAAGCGCGAAGGCGAGCTGCTGTTGGCCGCCGCGCCTGAAGGGTCCGTCCTGGTGGCGCTCGACCGCCGCGGCAGGATGCTCGACACCGAGGCCTTCGCCCAACACCTCGCGCGCTGGCGCGACGGTTCGATGTCGGTTGCCTTCCTGATCGGCGGCGCCGACGGCCACGGCGAGGCCTTGCTGAAGAAGGCCACCCTCACCCTCTCCTTCGGCGCCATGACCTGGCCCCACCAGCTCGCCCGCGCAATGCTGGCCGAGCAGATCTACCGCTCCCAGCAGCTCCTGGCCGGTCACCCGTATCACCGGGCTTGACAGCCGCCGTCCGATATACAGAATAACTGTACAGTTAAACTGTATATGAGTGTTTTGTCTTGGGTAAGACTTCGCCGTCCGAGTCGCCGCCGTTCGCAGCCCTCGTGGGTGAGCTGCGGGTCGTGATCGGCAAACTGGTTCGCCGGGTACGCGAGCAGGCGCCGACGGGCGATTTTACGAATTCGCAGAAATCCGTCCTGCTGCGGCTGGAGCGCGACGGCCCCGCCACCGTGTCGATGCTGGCCCGCGCCGAAGGCATGCGCCCGCAGTCGATGCGCACGACCGTTGCCGCGCTGGAAGCAATGGGCGCCGTGAGCGGAAAGCCCGATCCCGAGGATGGCCGGCAGACTTTCATCAGCCTTACGCCCGCCTTCGTGAAACTCGCGAGGACCGGCCGCGCGGCGCGGGAGGACTGGTTGTTCCGGGCTCTGCAGGAGCAGCTTACGGCGCGCGAGCACGAGCAGTTGGCCGTCGCGATCAAGCTGCTCGGCAAGCTGGCCGACTTCCGATCGGACGCAAAGGAGGGTGAATGATGGCGTGGCCGCATCTCGTTTCGTATTTCTTCGGCGGTGCCTTTCTCGCCAATGCGGTTCCCCACTTCGCCAGCGGGTCGATGGGGCGCCCCTTTCAAAGCCCCTTCGCCAGGCCGCCCGGCCAGGGACTTTCCTCTTCGACCGTCAACGTGCTGTGGGGTGCCTTCAACCTCGCCCTCGCTTACGTCCTGATCTGCCGTGTCGGAGACTTCGATCTGCACTCGACCGTCCATGCGATGGTGCTGGGGTTGGGCTTTCTCGTGATGAGCCTGTTCGGCGCCCGCCATTTCGGCCGTTTCCACGGCGGTAATTCCCCTGAGTGAACGAATGGCGTCCGGCGAGGCGCAAGCTCGTTCGCAGCTCTGGAAGATTTCGTCCGTTGCCGTGCTCGGGTCTTTTCTTGCCCAGATGGACGCAACGGTCGTCAACGTCTCGCTGTCGAGCCTTGCGCTCGAGCTGCACACGACGCTTTCGACCATCCAGTGGGTGACGAGCGGCTATCTGCTCGCGCTGGCGCTTACCTTGCCGTTGAGCGGCTGGCTCGTCGGCCGTTTGGGGGCCAGGGCCGTCTATCTCTGGTGCTTCTCGGCCTTCACCCTCACTTCGGCCCTCTGCGGCTTCGCGTGGTCGGCCAATTCGCTGATCTGCTTTCGCATCCTCCAAGGAATGAGTGGTGGTCTGTTAGCGCCGATGGCGCAGTTGCTCATGGTGCGCGCCGCCGGGGAGAGGATGGCGCGCGTCCTTGGCTTCGCCGCGATGCCGATCCTGCTGGCGCCGCTTCTTGGACCGGTGATTGCGGGCGCTCTGTTGCACCTTGCTTCGTGGCGCTGGCTCTTCTGGGTCAATCTGCCGTTCGGCGCGCTGGCCCTGGCGCTCGCCGCCCTGTTCCTGCCGCGGGATCGACAGGCGAGGAGGCCGAGCCGTCTCGACCTGGTCGGCCTCGGCTTGCTGTCGCCTTGCCTCGTGCTTTTCCTCTACGGGTCGGAACGCGCGACCGATCCATTGGGCCTTTCCGCCCTGACGCTTTCCGCGCTGCTGTTCACGGTCTTCATCTGGTGGGCGAGGCGAAGAAAGGACAAGGCAATCGTCGACCTGCGGCTGTTCAGGGACAGGATGTTTTCCGCCGCCGTCATCGCCCAGTTCCTGGCACAGGGCGTTTCCTTCGCCGGCCAGATGCTGGTGCCCGTGTTCCTGACGCGCAGCCGAAATCTCTCTCCTGCCGAAGCCGGCCTGCTGTTGGCGGCGCAGGGCCTCGGCATGATGGTCAGCTTTCCTCTGGTGGGATCGCTTGTCGAACGACTGGGCAACCGCACCGTCGCGGTCGGCGGCGCGCTGGCGGCGCTGGTGGGCACTCTGCCGTTCATCGGCCTGTCCGGTCAGGGCCTCGCCGCCATCGCGTTGTTCGTACGCGGCGTGGGCCTGAGCTGTATCGGGATTCCCTCCATTTCGGCAGCCTATACGTCGGTCAAACGCGACGACCTGCCGATGGCAACCACCGCCCTCAACATCGTCACACGTACCGGCGGACCGACACTGACGACGATCTGCACGACATTCCTTGCAGGACGTCTGGCCGCGCATCCCCTTGCGCCGGTTTCGAACTCATACGGTGCCACGTTTGCCTTGCTCTGCAGCTTCCATCTCGTCCTGTGCGCCGCCGCCCTGCGCCTCCCACAGAGAGTTCGCAAAGCTCCTGCCGACCCCGGGAACGGTCGGACTTAGGGCGTTCTGAGTTTTTTTTAACGCGCCAAGCGTTCATACTAAGGCGACACTAAGTTTCGGCGCCTAGCCGCTGTTTCATGCGCATACTTCTGGTCGAAGATGACGAGATGATCGGGCAAGCCGTCCAGCAGGCCTTGCGCGACGCAGCCTACGCGGTGGATTGGGCGCAGGATGGTTCGACGGCGCTCGAAAGCGCGGCGGCAGAGCGTTACGATCTGGTCCTGCTCGATCTCGGCCTGCCCAAGGCGGACGGCTTCGAGGTGTTGAAGCAGCTGCGCGCCGGCCGGCACCAGCTGCCTGTCATCATCGTCACCGCGCGCGACGACGTTGACGATCGGGTCAAGGGCCTCGACCTCGGCGCCGACGACTATCTGGTGAAACCCTTCGAGGTGAAGGAGCTGTTGGCGCGCATCCGCGCGGTGTTGCGGCGCCAAAGCGTCGGAGCCGGCGCGCAGCCCGTACTCGGCAACGGCGTGGTGAGCCTCGATCCGGTGACCCGCGAGGCGACGGCCGGCAATGTGACGGCGCAGCTCACGATGCGCGAGTTCGCGCTCCTGCAGGCGCTGCTCCTGCAGCCGGGCATGATCCAGTCCCGTGCCGATCTCGAGCGCCATATCTACGGCTGGCAGGAGGAGATCGAGAGCAACGCTGTCGAGTTCCTGATCCATGCCGTGCGGCGCAAGCTCGGCAGCAACGTCATCCGCAATGTGCGAGGCGTCGGCTGGATGGTTCGCCGCCCCGACTCATGACGACGCTGCGCGCCCGTTTGTTCATCGGGCTCACGGGCTTCATCCTCCTCTTCTGCGCCGTCGCGGGATTCCTGTCCTATCGCTGGGCGTTCGACATCGCCATTGAACTGCAGGACGCCACCCTCGCTCAGGTCGCCTCGCTGACGGCGGCGCAACCCCAGCATCCGACCGATGCCCCGCCCGACATCGTCGATGCCGAGGCGAAGGTCATCGTCGAGGAGATGGGTGTTTCGTCCGTGCTGTTCCCCGCCGATCTGTCGGAAGGCTTCCACATCGTGAATGCACGCGGCCAGCCATGGCGGGTGATGGTCCGCCGCCGCGACGATGGCAGCCGCGTGGCGGTCGCGCAGCCGACGGCGCAGCGCGACGAGATCGCCGAGGGCACCGCGCTGCGCACGCTGATTCCCATTGTCGCACTCATCCCCTGCCTGATGATCGTGGTGGCGGTCGTCGTTCACTGGACCTTCCGGCCACTCTCTCCTCTCGCCGGCAAACTGGACGCAGGCCGCATCGAGCGTACCGAGCGGCTGGAGGAAGGCGCGGTACCGGGCGAGCTGCGGCCGTTCATGCAATCGATCAACCGGCTGCTCGACCGTCTCGAAGCCTCGTTCCACCAGCAGCGCCGGTTCATCGCCGAGGCATCGCACGAGCTGCGCTCGCCGATCACCGCACTCAGCCTCCAGGTGCAGAATATCGACGGCCGCGCGCTGCCCCCCGAGGAGCAGGCCCGCGTCTCGCAGCTCAACCTCGGCATGCGAAGGGTGGGACGACTGCTCGATCAGCTCCTCACCCTCGCCCGCTTCGAAGCTCCGCGGTCGGAAAAGGGACAGGTCGCGGCCCTCGAACCGATCCTGAAGACCCTGGTTTCCGAATTCATGCCCATGGCCGATGCGGCCGGCGTCGACCTGGGATTCGAGGCGATGGAGGCGCTGTCCGTCGAGGCGAGCGCCTTTTCCGTCGAAGTCCTGGCGCGCAATCTCATCGAGAATGCGCTGAAGTACACGCCCGTCGGCGGCCGGGTGGATCTCGCCGTCACACGGCAGGGCGATCGTGTGTTTCTCCACGTCAAGGATACGGGGCCCGGAGTGCCCGAGCCCGACCTGTCACGCCTCTTCGAGCCTTTCTTCCGCGGCGCCAACGCCGCCGGCGAAGGCAATGGTCTGGGGCTCTCCATCGTGCGGCGGATTATCGATCAAGGCGCCGGCACGATCGAGGTGTGCAACCGCTCGGGCGCCGGCGAGACGGGCCTGCATGTGACCGTGACGTTCGAGCTCGCGCGTTCTTCGTAGAGCGCGATAGCTTTAGTCAGGTTCCCGAGAACAGGGCTTCGCCGATATAGCTGCCGGCCACGACGCCCGGCGGGCAGGCGAAAAGGCCGCTGCCGACATGGGTCACGAACTGGTTCAACATGTCGAACTTGGCCATGCGCTCGAAGATCTTGACGAAGCCGGTGCGCGGGTCGCGCTGAAAGCAGACGAAGAACAGGCCCGCATCGTATTCGAGGCCCTGGCGCCAGGGCGGCCAGCGCTCGGTCGTGAAATTCACCCCGTCATTGTACGAATAGCCACGGCGCAGGATCTGTGCGCCGTCGTTGGTTTCGGCTGCGGCGAGCCGTACATGGGCATTCTCGACGATCAGCGTGTTGCCACTCTTGTCGGTGGCGGCGAGATCGAGGGCATCCTTCTCGTTCTTTCCGCCGATCGGTGCGCCGGAGTATTTGTGCCGGCCGATCGTCTCTTCCTGGAACGAGACCTTCATTCGATCCCAGTGTTCGAGCGCGATGCGGATTCGGCGTGTGACCATATAGGTGCCGCCGCGCATCCAGGCCGGCCCCTCTTCGCCCGCCCACACGTGTTTCGTCATGGCGGCGGGATCGTCCGGCTGCGGATTGTTGGTGCCGTCCTTGAAGCCCATCAGATTGCGCGGCGTGGCCTCGCCCGCATTGGGCACGAAGCCGGTCTGTACCCAGCGGATGCGCACGGCATCGCCCGCGATACGCGCAAGCTGGCGCACGGCATGAAAGGCCACCTGTGAGTCATCGGCGCAGGCCTGCACCAGGAGATCGCCGCCGGTGAGGCCCTCGACGAGCTGGTCACCGACGAACTTCGGCAGGTCAGCCAGCGCGGCCGGCCGTTTCGAGGCAAGCCCGTAGCGGTCCTTGCCATCCCGGCTGAACAGTCCGGCGCCGAAACCGAAGGTGATGGTGAGCCGCGCCGGAGACTGACCCAGGACATCGCCCGTGTCGCCCGAAGCGCTTTGCGGACCGACCTGACCTGCAGGTCCGCCCGGCGGTTCGCCCAGGGTCTCGCCCTCATCAGCGACGGCAGGCTGCGCCCCGCCGTAGGAGGAGGCTTTTGCCGACACGACCACCGGCTGCAATTCGGCGTCGAGAGCTTGCGCCGGCTGGCCCTGCGTGAGCCGCGCCGCAGCCTCGGTCCAGGCTTTCAGAAGTGCGACCACCTGCTCGCGCGTCTCCGCTTCCAGATCGAAGGCGGCGAAGTAGGCGTGCTTCTGCATCGCCAGCGCGATGCCGTTCTGATGCTCGCCGTGGAAGGCCAGGACCTCCGCTGGCACGGCAGGTGCCGCCGTCGCGCCACGCACGACAGTCGCCGCGCCGACGATACCTGCCGTGCCGGCGAGGAACCGGCGCCGGCCGCTGCCGCCTGTCATCGCGACTCCTTCATCAACGTGTTCACGTCGTCCATGACGTAATAAAAGCCGCTGGCATCGGGGGCGAGTACCAGACCGAAGAGATTGCCGTTGCCGGGCGGCGATTGCGCCTGGTTGGTGTTGATCCAGCGCGCATAGATCTGCTTGCCGGCCACCGGATCGACCTCGACCGCGCGGCCATCCTTGCCGTTGCACACCAGGAGATGTCCCTCGGGCGTCCAGGTCATGGCGAGCGGCCAGGAAAGCAATCCGCCTTGCGTCACGACCCGGCCGGTACCGGCGCTGCTGGTGCGTGTCGTGGCATCGGGGATGGCGGTGATGACGTTGTCGAGACCGTCGGTCACGTAGAGCGTGTTGTCGCGGCCCAGCGCCAACCCGGTCGGGCCGAGCAGGAAGTTGTCGATGTCGGCGCGCTGGGCGAAGCCGTCGCCAACAACCGTCTGGCTCACGAGAACCGGCGGCTTGCCGGCAGGAATCGAAAGCTCAAGCCGCAGCACGGTGGCCTTGTGAATGACGATCGGCAGCTTGGTCGCGGGATCGATGACCCGCGGCGACGGCACGTCGAAGCCCGCCATGCTGATGAACAGGGTCGCCGTCGACCCATTGTCGACGACCGCCATGTTGCCCCATGGATCGTTGATCGTCGGGCCTGACCAGACGGAGGCGAGCTGACCATTGGAATCGAAAACCAGCACACAGCCAGGCCCCTTGGTCGCCGTGGTGCCGTCGGTGCTGGGCGTGCTGCCGACGATGACCCAGCCGCTCTTCAGCATGGTCATGGCAGTGGTAAGGCCGACGCCGCCGGGGCACTGCGCCATGTTCTGCGGCACCTTGGCGAAGAGATAGCTCTCCTTGGTCGAGGGCCGGAAGCCGACAATGGTGGTGCCGGTGCCCTGCAGGTTCGCCAGATTGTTGAAGTTGTCGACCAGCACGTCGTCCTTTTTCACCTTGCCGGCGGAAACGGGCGCGATGACGACGGCATAGGGATTGACGTCACCGTTGTCAGGCACCGTCGTAGTGAGCGTGATGTGATGCTGCAGGGTCTCGAGATAGCCGCGCGGCGGTGCGGCGAGGGCTGCCGTCGACCCCGCGAAAGCGAGGCAGAGAAGTGATGCGGCAAACTTTCTGATCATGTCTTTCTCGCTAGAAAAGGATGTTGGTGCGCATGCCGACAACGAGCATGTCCGGCATCGCCTGCGTGGGGATGTTCGGATTGACCTGGCCGCCACCTGGATTGAAGACGTACTGGGTGTCGAACTGGATCTGCCACCACGGCCGGACCTGCGCGAGGTAGGTAAGCTCGAGATAGGTCTCGCTCTTGCGCACGATCTGGTTCACCGGCGTTCCCGCGACCTGGTTGAAGTAGATCGTGTCCGAATCGAGTGCCGAAGCCGCGGCGCTCACGTGGGCATAGCCCATGCCGAGTCCGATCACGTCGTCAGGACGATTGGGCAATGGGTCGTGATAGACGAGGCCTGCATTCATACTGAAGTCGATGAGATTGCGATCGGACTGCGGCGTCCACATCACGCGGCCGAAAGCGCTGACCGAACGCGCTGGATCGTCGCCCTGCACCCACAGGATCTGATCGGCCACGGCGTAGAGCATGTAGTCTCCCGAATGCGTCTTCGGTACACCGGTGCTGGCAGGATCGGCGAGCGACAGCCCCGAATTGTCGAAGTGCTGGTCGAAGAAGCCGAGTGTGTTGTACCAGAAGCCGATCTTGTAGGTGCCGCCGAGCGGCGGACCGCTGCTGCCGGGCTCTTCCATGTAGCCGAGCGAGGGATAGGAATACTGCAGCTCGGAGATGATCATCACGCCGTCGCCCGTGCCGAAGTAGGTGCCGCGCGGATTGAGCTGCTGGGCATCGCCCATGCTGGTCCAGCTCGGCGAACCGTCGAACACGCCGACCAGCGCGGTCACCGAATTGATCGGCCGGTATTTGAGACGAACGCCGAGCGAGGACAGCGGATAGGCGGGACCGCCGCCGGGCAGGTCGGCCGACGGCACCATGGGCCAGCCGAACATCGTGTTCATGAAGTAGGCGCCGTTGGAGTTGACGATGAATTCCTGATCCAGGCTTTGCTGGCCGACTCGGATGCTGAGCCGATCCTCCGGCAGCATCTTCTGGTCGTACCACATCTCCCACAGGCGCAGTGCATGGTCGCCCGTGATGCCGCTCTGGGTCTGCAGGGTCAGGAAGTTGTTGGCGCTGGCATTGTAGCCGTGGAGATCGAGCATGCTCACGTTGAACAGGCCGCCGTACCAGCCGAAGGCGCGTTGCGTGTCGAGCTGCATGATCGCCTGGGTCAACCCGTCGTAGAAGGGCTGCTGGTTCAGGCCGCCGGTCACGTTGGCGAGAACTTCGCTCGTCTCCTGGATTGCGAGCGAGATGCCGATCTTGCTGAGCGCCGTGCGCAGGCCGAAGAGATCGCCGAGCAGGTAGTTGCTGCGCTCGAGACTGTCGAGATAGCCGGAGAACGTCCGTTGCCCGCCCGCACCCACTTGCTCGCTGCTGACGGGAACGGCCAGCGGCGGTGGCGCGGCCTGTGCGGACGGTAGAGTGCCCACCACGATCGTGGCCGACAGGGCCAAGGTTGCCGGCAGGAAAGCCCGCGAACGCGACTGACTCATACCCTTCCCCGTAACCCCATGCTTTTTCTTTCAAAGATGCGACTGCGTCGCACCTTCACATCTTAGTGAGAGTGATTCGCAATGGCGTCTAAGAAATCCCTAAGTAATGAAGGGTTAATCTCACAAGGCCTGCAACGCGAAGCCCAAAGGCAAATCGGTTGCATGACTTAACTGTTTATTATAGATTTACCTCGGGAGCGCTTCGGACCTTTGTGACCGGGCCAGGCGTTGAGGATTCCGAGACATGCCACAGGCGTGGTGACTCAGTCGGAAACAGACGATCCTCCGCGCGGAAAATGTCCCGTCATTTTTCCGTTTTTTTAACGAGAAAAGGTGCATCGCAGATGGCCCAATTTGCCTCTGTTCTGACGAAAAACCACGGCTACATTGGGCGCATGCGCCCCCTCTTCTCCAGGCCGGCCGGCGTGCTGGCATTTTTTGTGGCCGCCCTCGTCGCGACCGCCGCCGTGGCCCAGTCGGTCACGCCCACCGCCGACACGGACAAGCCGGCGGGCACCAAATTGCGCTCCATCCCCTACGTCACGATCACGGGCAGCGACGGCAAGCAGCGGCACTATGAGACCAACGCCATTCCGCTGCTCTACAACCGCGCCTGCTTCGGCTGGCGCATGTATCTCGGCGGTCCCAACCGCACCGTGGCGCTCACCGAGGTACTGACCACCTCGCAGCCCGCCGCGCAGGTGATCGCCGGTCCCGAGACGAAGGTCAGCCCCGACAAGACCACGGCCACGACCAACATGCGCGAGGTCGTGCAGGACGGCGTGCTGCAGCGTTCCTGGTGCATCATCCCGGGCGATCCGCCGGGCACCTACACCTACGACATCTCCATCGACGGCGAGCCGCGCGGCCAGTTCGTGTTCTGCGCCATCGAGGTTCCCGACCAGAACCCCGACCTCGATCCACGCGATCTGAACTGCCCCAACAAGTTCAACTCGGTCGAGCGGCTGAGGTCCTTCCTGCACAAGGCTTCCTGATGCCCGATAAGCGTCCCCGCCCGGCCGTCCTCTGTATCCTGGACGGCTGGGGCTTTCGTCCCGACCCGCGCGACAACGCCATTCTCGATGCCAGGACTCCCAACTACGACAAGCTGATCGCGACCTGCCCCCAGGGGCTGATCGACGCGTCGGAAACCTTCGTCGGTCTGCCCAAGGGGCAGATGGGCAACTCCGAAGTCGGCCACATGAATCTGGGCGCCGGCCGCGTTGCCGTGCCCGACCAGCCGCGCATCGATCACGCGATCGAGGACGGGTCGCTCGCCAGGAACAAGACGCTGCTCGAGCTGATCGAGACCTTGAAGAAGAACAAGGGCTGCTGCCACCTGATGGGCCTCACCTCGCCCGGTGGCGTGCATGCCCACGAAGATCACCTGATTGCGCTGGCCAACATGATTGCGGGCGCCGGCGTTGCCGTGAAGATTCACGCTTTCCTCGACGGCCGCGACATGCCGCCGCGCAGCGCGCACGACTGTCTCAAGAGCGTGCAGAAGGGCCTGAAAAAGGACCTGCCCATCGCCTTCGCCACCGTGACCGGCCGCTTCTTCGCCATGGACCGCGACAAGCGCTGGGATCGGGTGCAGGCGGCCTACGAGGCGATCGTCGATGCCAAGGGCAAGGAGCAGGCGAAGACGCCCGACGAGGCGGTCGACAAGGCCTATGCCGCCGACAAGAACGACGAGTTCGTCGAGCCCACCGTGATCGACGACTACAAGGGCATGAAGGACGGCGACGCACTCCTGATGTTCAATTACCGCTCGGACCGCGCGCGCGAGATCCTGACAGCGTTGCTCGATCCGATGTTCGACGGTTTCAAGCGCGAGCGTCTGGTGAAGTTCGCCGACGCCGTCGGCATGGTCGAGTATTCCGCCGCGCTGAACGAGTTCCTGAAAACGCTCTTCCCGCCGGTCCAGTTCAAGATGGGACTGGGCGAGACGATCGCGCGCGCAGGCCTGAAGCAGCTTCGTATTGCCGAGACCGAGAAGTACGCGCACGTCACGTTCTTCTTCAACGGCGGCGAAGAGAAGCCGTTCGACGGCGAGGAACGCATCCTCGTGCCGTCGCCCAAGGTCAAAACCTACGACCTGAAGCCCGAGATGAGCGCGCCAGAGGTGACAGACAAGCTCGTCGAGGCGATCGGCTCGGGCAAGTTCGATCTCGTGGTCGTGAACTATGCCAATTCCGACATGGTCGGCCACACGGGCGAGCTTTCCGCCGCGATCAAGGCGGTGGAAGCGATCGACACTTGCCTCGGCCGTTTGATGGAGGCGGTGAAGAAGGCGGGCGGCGTGCTGCTCGTTACCGCCGACCACGGCAACTCCGAGCAGATGTTCGACGAGAAAACCGGCCAGAAGCACACCCAGCATACGCTGAACCGCGTGCCGTCGATCCTGTTCAACGGTCCGGCCAACGTGCGCTCGCTCACCGACGGCAAGCTCGCCGACGTGGCGCCCACCATGCTGGCACTGATGGGCGTGGTCCAGCCGAAGGAAATGACCGGTCATTCGCTGCTCTCAGAGGCTGCGCGAAAGGCCGTTCTGGCAGTGCCTCATGGGGCTGCGGCGAAATCGGCCTAGTTGTGATAGTCCGTGAGGCCTCGTCGCCTTGATCCTGCCAAAGACGCGCTAGTATTGTAGCCCGCTAACGCCCGAAGGACCTCGTGTCGCCCGGCTGGCTGCCGGCGCTATTTCCGCAAAAGGTTTCCGAATGATCCGTCTGCGCTCCGCTTCCATCGTCGCGACCCTGGCCTTCCTGGCGGTCCCGGCCATCGTCCCCGCTTCCGCCCAAGACAAGACCGACGCGGCCAAGAGCCAGGGCGACAAGAGCGAGCTCTACCAGCAGCTCAACCTGTTCGGCGACGTCCTCGAGCGCATCCGCCGCGACTATGTCGAGCCGGTCGACGAGAAGTCGCTGATCGAGAATGCCATCAACGGCATGCTGGCCTCGCTCGACCCGCATTCGAGCTACATGAACCCCAAGGCCTACAAGGACATGCAGGTCCAGACCCGGGGCGAGTTCGGCGGACTCGGCATCGAGGTCACGATGGAGAACGGCGTGATCAAGGTCGTGTCGCCGATCGACGACACGCCCGCTGCCAAGGCGGGCCTGCAGCCGGGTGACCTGATCTTCGCGCTCGACGGCGAGCCGGTGCAGGGCCTCACCCTGCAGGAGGCGGTCGACAAGATGCGCGGCAAGATCGGCCAGCCGATCAAGATTTCCGTACGCCGCGGCACCAAGGATCCCTTCGACCTGACGCTGGTGCGCGAGAGCATCAAGGTGAAGTCGACGCGCTACCACATCGAGGGCGGCGATGTCGGCTACATCCGCGTCACCTCCTTCACCGAGCAGAGCACCTCGGGCGTGCTGGACGCGGTCGACCACATCAAGAAGGAGACCGGCAACAAGCTGAAGGGCTATGTGCTGGACCTGCGCAACAATCCGGGCGGCCTGCTCGACCAGGCGATCTCCATGTGCGACGCCTTCATGGACAAGGGCGAGATCGTCTCGGTGAAGGCGCGCAAGACGGAGGACATCCAGCGCTGGAACGCCAAGCCGGGTGACGTCGCCAACGGCCTGCCCATCGTCGTGCTCGTGAACGGCGGCTCGGCCTCGGCTTCGGAGATCGTCTCCGGCGCCCTGCAGGACCACCGCCGTGCGATTATCATGGGCACCCGCACCTTCGGCAAAGGCTCGGTGCAGACCATCATGCAGGTGACCGGCGGCGGCGCGATCCGTCTCACGACGGCGCTCTACTTCACGCCGTCGGGCCGCTCGATCCAGAAGGAAGGCATCAAGCCCGACATCGAGGTCGAACAGTCGAAAGTCGAGGCGATCCAGTCGCGCCCGGGCTTCCGCGAGGAGAACCTGCGCCACTCCTTCAACAACCCGACCGATAAGCCGGCCGACAAGTCCACGGCCACGCCGCCGGCCAACAAGCCGGATGCGAAGGCCCAGCCGACCGACAAGAAGGACGACAAGACCAGCCAGCTGCCGCCGGGCGCCACCCCCACGACCGCTCCGCCCTCGGCCATGCCCGCCGCTCCGGCCACGCCGGCCGCCGCGGTCGATCCGGACGAGCCGCCGAAGGATGCCGCCGGCGACTATCAGCTGATGCGCGCTGTCGACCTGATCCGCGGCATCTCGCTCTACAGCAGCCGCGCCAACTAGGCGCGGCTCGCCCGGGACCAGACTTGCGCTTGCCCGGGGTCCTGATTCAGGGACCCCTTCCCGCCTATGGGCTGGTGCTCGCCGTCACCGCGCTGGCGGCCGCCTTCGTCTTCGGCAATGACGACCTGCGCCCGCCGGTCGTGGAAGCGGAGATCGCACCCTCGCTCAGTATGCCGGTACTGGCACCGCAGCGTGTGTCGGGATCGCTGAAGCTGCCAGCCCGGCCGGCGAGCCAGCCGGCCACCAACTTCCGCACGCTCTCGCCCGTCGATCGCGCCGGCCTGGTCGAAGTCACCGAGGACGGCCAGCACCTGCCCAAGATCGCCGCCAGCGGCTGGATGCCGTGGATCGCCTATGCGCGGCGCTACGATCCCGACGGCCCGCCGGCGCGCATCGGCCTCCTGATGATCAATCTCGGCGCCAACGAGGCCCTCACCAAACGCGCCATCGACGAACTGCCGGGCGAGGTGAGCCTCGCCTTCCTGCCCGCGACGCCCGACCTGCCGCAATGGCAGAAGCGCGCGCGCGAGCATGGGCACGAGACCTACCTGATGATGCCGATGGACAATCCCGACGGACTCGCCGAACGCGGCGTGAAGCCGATCGACGCGAGCGTCGATCCCGACGAGAACGTGCGCCGGCTGCGCGCGGCGATGGCGCGTGGCGACGGCTACATGGGCTTCGTGCTCGCCGAGCCCGGCCCGGCCTCGCTGACCGAGGAGATCGCGCGGCCTCTGGCGCAGGAGATCGCCGATCGCGGGCTCGCCGTGATCGAGATCAATCCGACGCCCTCGGGTACGGAGCTGTACCGGCTCACCAGCGAGCTGGGCGTGGGCTATGCGCGCAGCTCCAACGTGCTCGACTATCGCCTGGCCGGCCGCACCATCTCCGGCAATCTCGACCGGCTGGTCGAATGGACCGGCGAGCCGCAGCCCGACCGCGTGCCACGCCATGACTTCGGCGTGCTGCAGCCGAGCGACGGGGCGATCGACGCGATCGTCGCCTGGCACGAGAAGCTCGCCCACCAGCATGCCGTCTCCTTCGTGCCGATCATCGGCCATTTCGAATGCCGCGCCGCCTGCATGGAAAGGCTGCGCGTGCAGCCGGCCCAGCTCCGGCCGTGATCGATCCTCCGCCCCGCTTCTATCGGCCCAATGTCGGGCTGATGCTGATCGCTCCGGACCGGCGGGTCTTCGTCGGCCGGCGACTGAACCAGCCCGACGCCTGGCAGATGCCGCAAGGCGGCGTCGACAAGGGCGAGACGCCGGTCGAGGCGGCTTGCCGCGAGCTCGCCGAGGAGGTCGGCACGAGCCGCGCGCTCCTGCTGCGCGAGTCGAAGGACTGGATCACCTATGACGTGCCGGAGAGCCTGCAGCCGCCACACTGGAAAGGGCGCTGGCGCGGCCAGGCGCAGAAGTGGTTCGCGCTCGCCTTCACCGGCACCGACGCGGACATCGATCTCGCCGCGCATGAGCGCGAGTTCGATGCCTGGCAGTGGCTGCCCGCACGCGAGCTAATCGACCGGATCGTCGCCTGGAAGCGGCCGGTCTACGAGGCTGTCGTGAAGGAGTTTGCCGACCTGCTCTAGAGGCCGGCGCTAGACGCCGCGCTCGGCAAGCTGGGCGGAGCGGCGGCGCAGGAACCAGAGGCTCGCCTTGGTCATCAGCCGGTTGAGCAGGCCGGTCGAGCCCAAGCCCAGCGCCTTCAGCACCATGGCCATGGCGCGCTGCACATGGAACGGCCGGTAGAGCGGATAGGCGCGGCGGATATAGGCCTCGCCATATTTCTTGCGATCGTAGACCGAGCCCTCGGGCTCGTTGGCGGCGAAGTAGGCGTAGGCGAGCTCGTCGTCCTCGCTCTCCGCGAGCCTGCCCCAGCCGATCCACAGTCGCCGCAGGGTCGAGAGATGGTCACGCGCCATCAGGCGCTGCATGTGATCGTAGAAGAGCTTGTAATGGCGGAACTCGTCGGCCGCGATGTTGGTGCAGATCTGCTTCAGCACGGGCTCCTGCGTCGCGTCCTTGAGTGCGCTGTAATAGGAGCTGGTGCCGGTCTCAACGATGCAGCGCGCCATCATCTCGCCGGCCTGACTGCCGCGCACCGACGTCGTCGCGTCGAGCGGAAGCTGGTAGCCCTTGCGGAAGCGGGCGAAGGCGGCGTCGAAGTCCCAGGCCGGATCGGCCATCTGCGCCCAGCGACCGAGCGCCATGCCGTGCTGCACTTCCTCGAGCGACCAGCGCTTCACGTCCTCGATGGCGCCCGGATCGTCGGCAAACACGCGACAGAGATAGGTCGCGTAATCGTGTCCGTTGCGCTCCACCATGGCCGCCGCCTTGATGTTGCGCAGGATCTCCGGATCGACTTTCGAGGCATCAAAGCGATCCCAGGCGATCGTCTCGAGGGTCCAGTGCTCCATCGTCTTGCCGTCCTAAGGCCGCTGTCGCGTCACTGTCATAATAAAGCGACCCCCGCCCCGGCTTTCAATGCCTGTTCGGGGGACACCTCGACAGCAAAATTTTTATTTCGCGCAGCTACTGAAATGAGCCGGAATCAACGGCTTGCGTAGTAAGCCTGCACCCGGCGCAGATCCTTGGCCACGGCCAAATCCTTCTGGGCTGCGGCTTTTTCGGCATCGGTAGCGGCATCGGTCAGGTCGCGCTGGGCCTGGGCCTCGCGCTCGGCGAGCTGCTCGGCGGTCACCTGCTCGAAGGGCGTGGCCTCATCGGCCAGCACCGTGCAGCGCTCGGGCGTCACCTCGGCGATACCGCCGACGACAATGAAGCGCTGCTCGACCTTGTTGCCCTGGAGAACCTCGAGCACGCCCGGACGGACGGTCGAGATCAGCGGCGCATGGCCGTGCAGGACGCCGAAGTCGCCCTCGCTGCCCGGCACCACGACCATGTCGGCCTCGGTGTTGACCAGCTCGCGCTCCGGCATGACCAGGCGGAAGGAGACCTTGGCCATCGGTTAGGCCGCCTCGCCCGCGAGCTTCTTCGCCTTGGCCACGGCCTCGTCGATCGTGCCGACCATGTAGAACGCCGCCTCTGGCAGACCGTCATACTCGCCGGCCACGATGCCCTTGAAGGCCTTGATCGTGTCCTCGAGCTTCACGAACACACCCGGGGTGCCCGTGAACACTTCGGCGACGTGGAAGGGCTGGCTGAGGAAGCGCTGGATCTTGCGGGCGCGCGCCACGACCAGCTTGTCCTCTTCCGAAAGCTCGTCCATGCCAAGGATGGCGATGATGTCCTGCAGCGACTTGTACTGCTGCAGCACACGCTGCACCGACAGGGCCGTCTGGTAGTGCTCCTCGCCGACGACGCGCGGATCGAGCATGCGCGAGGTCGAGTCGAGCGGATCGACCGCCGGGAAGATCGCCTGCTCGGCGATCGAGCGGCTCAGCACGGTCGTCGCATCCAGGTGGGCGAACGAGGTCGCCGGCGCCGGATCGGTCAAGTCGTCGGCCGGCACGTAGATGGCCTGCACCGAGGTGATCGAACCCTTCTTGGTCGAGGTGATGCGCTCCTGCAGCGCGCCCATGTCGGTCGACAGCGTGGGCTGATAACCCACCGCCGACGGGATGCGGCCGAGCAGCGCCGACACTTCCGAGCCCGCCTGCGTGAAGCGGAAGATGTTGTCGACGAAGAACAGCACGTCCTGGCCCTCGGCGTCGCGGAAGTATTCCGCGGCGGTGAGGCCCGACAGCGCCACGCGCGAGCGTGCGCCCGGCGGCTCGTTCATCTGGCCGTACACCAGCGCCACCTTCGAGCCCGGACCGTCGAGCTTGATGACGCCCGACTCGATCATCTCGTGATAGAGGTCGTTGCCCTCGCGGGTACGCTCACCGACGCCCGCGAACACCGACACGCCGCCGTGCGCCTTCGCGACGTTGTTGATCAGCTCCATGATGGTCACGGTCTTGCCGACGCCGGCGCCGCCGAACAGGCCGATCTTGCCGCCCTTGGCGTAGGGCGCGAGCAGGTCGATGACCTTGATGCCCGTGACCAGGATCTCCGCTTCCGTCGACTGCTCGACGAACTCGGGCGCCGAGCGATGGATCGGCAGGGTCTGCTTGGCGTTGACCGGGCCGCGCTCGTCGACGGGCTCGCCGATCACGTTCAGGATTCGGCCGAGCGTCTCGGGGCCGACGGGCATCGCGATCGGGCCGCCGGTGTCGACCGCCTTCGTGCCGCGCACCAGACCGTCGGTGGTGTCCATCGCGATCGCGCGGACTTCCGACTCGCCCAGATGCTGCGCCACTTCGAGCACCAGCTTGCGGCCGTCGGCATCGACGTGCAGCGCGTTCAGGATGTTCGGCAGGTCGCCCTGGAAGTGCACGTCGACGACGGCGCCCGTGATCTGGGTGATGGTCCCGGTGTTGTTGGCCATGGTGGGTATCCCTTTCTAGCTCTAGACGGCTTCGGCGCCGGAGATGATTTCGATGAGTTCCTTGGTGATCGACGCCTGGCGCGAGCGGTTCATCTGCAAGGTCAGCTTCTTGATCACATCGCCCGCATTGCGCGAGGCGTTGTCCATCGCCGTCATCTGCGAGCCGTAGAAGCTCGCCGCGTTCTCGAGTAGCGCCCGGAACACCTGGACGGTGAGGTTGCGCGGCAGCAGGTCGGCCAGGATCTCGCCTTCGTCGGGCTCGAACTCGTAGATCGCGCCGCCGGACGTGGCGGCCGCCGCACCGGGCTCGGGCGCCGGCGGCGGGATCAGCTGCTGCACGGTGACGATCTGCGTCATCGCCGACTTGAAGGCGTTGAAGATCACGGTCGCGACGTCGAACTCACCGGCGTCGAACAGCTGGGTGACGCGCGTTGCCACCTTCTGGGCGTCGGCGAACGACAGGCGCGGCCGGCCGAGGTCGGTGATCGTGTCGATGATCAGTGGGCCGAAGTCGCGGCGCAGCTGGTCGCGGCCCTTGCGGCCGACGCACAGGACCTTGACCGTCTTGCCCTCGTTGAGCATCGCGCGGATGACGCGGCGCGCCTCGCGGACGATCGAGCTGTTGAAGGCGCCGCACAGGCCGCGGTCGCCGGTCGCGACGATCACGAGCTGCACCTTGTCCGAGCCCGTGCCGGACAGGAGCTTCGGGCCTGTACCGCCCTTGAAGCTCGAGGCCAGCGTGGCCATGACCTTGTCCATCGCCTCGGCGTAGGGACGCGCGGCCATCGCCTGCTCCTGCGCACGGCGCAGCTTGGCGGCGGCCACCATCTTCATGGCCTTCGTGATCTTCTGCGTCGACTGGACGCTTCGGATACGAAGGCGGAAGGTTTTCAGACTGGGCATTGGGGCTCAGCGATCCCTTAGGCGAACTTCTTGCCGAAGTCGGTGAGGAACGCCTTCAGCTTGTCGTCGTTCTCCTTGACGATCTCGCGCTTCTCGCGGATCGAGGCGAGGATCGAGCCCTCGGCGCGCAGCGCGTCGAGCATCCCCTTCTCGTACTCGCCGATGCGGTTGACCGGGAGGCTGTCGAGGAAGCCGCGGGTGCCGGAGTAGATCGAGGCGACCTGCTCCTCGACCGGCATCGGGCTGTACTGGCCCTGCTTCAGGAGCTCCGTCAGGCGCTGACCGCGGGCCAGCAGCTTCTGCGTCGTGGCGTCGAGGTCCGAGGCGAACTGCGCGAAGGCCGCCATCTCGCGATACTGCGCGAGCTCGAGCTTCATCGTGCCGGCGACCTGCTTCATCGCCTTGATCTGCGCGGCCGAGCCGACGCGGCTCACCGACAGGCCGACGTTAATCGCGGGCTTGATGCCGGCATAGAACAGCTCGGCTTCGAGGAAGATCTGGCCGTCGGTGATCGAGATCACGTTGGTCGGGATGTAGGCCGACACGTCGCCAGCCTGCGTCTCGATGACCGGCAACGCCGTCAGCGAGCCCGCGCCGTTCTTCTCGTTCAGCTTCGCGGCGCGCTCGAGCAGGCGCGAGTGGAGATAGAACACGTCGCCGGGATACGCCTCGCGGCCCGGCGGGCGGCGCAGCAGCAGCGACATCTGGCGGTAGGCGACGGCCTGCTTGGACAGATCGTCGTACACGATCACGGCGTGCATGCCGTTGTCGCGGAAGTACTCGCCCATGGCGCAGCCGGTGTAGGGCGCCAGGAACTGCATCGGCGCCGGGTCGGACGCCGTGGCCGCGACGACGATGGAGTATTCCATCGCGCCGTTGTCCTCGAGCGTCTTCACGATCTGCGCGACCGTCGAGCGCTTCTGGCCGACGGCGACGTAGATGCAATAGAGCTTGCGGGCCTCGTCGGTGCCCTTGTTGATCGGCTTCTGGTTGATGAAGGTGTCGATCGCCACGGCGGTCTTGCCGACCTGGCGGTCGCCGATGATCAGCTCGCGCTGGCCGCGGCCGACGGGCACCAGGCTGTCGAGCGCCTTGAGGCCCGTCTGCATCGGCTCGGTGACCGATTTGCGCGGAATGATGCCGGGAGCCTTCACTTCGACGAGCTTGCGCTCGGTCGCCTGGATCGGCCCCTTGCCGTCGATCGGGTTGCCGAGACCGTCAACCACACGACCGAGCAGGCCCTTGCCGACCGGCACGTCAACGATGGTGCCGGTACGCTTGACCGTGTCGCCTTCCTTGATGGTGCGGTCTTCGCCGAAGATCACGACGCCGACATTGTCCTTCTCGAGGTTGAGCGCCATGCCCTTGATGCCACCCGGGAATTCGACCATCTCGCCGGCCTTCACCGAGTCGAGACCGTAGACGCGGGCGATGCCGTCGCCGACCGACAGCACCTGGCCGACCTCGGCGACTTCAGCTTCGGTGCCGAAGTTGGCGATCTGCTGCTTGAGGATGGCCGAAATCTCGGCGGCGCGGATATCCATTACCCAACTCCCTTCATGGCAAGCTGCAGACGGGCGAGCTTGCTGCGGATGGACGAATCAAACAGACGCGAACCCACCTTCACCACGAGGCCGCCCAGGATGTCGGGCTCGACTCGTGCGTCGATGGAAACCTTGGCACCGCCCAGCACGGTCCGCAGCGTCTCGGCGAGCTGCTGCATCTGGGCGTCGGTGAGGGGCACGGCGGAGGTGACGACGGCGGTCGTCTCGCCGCGGCGGCGAGCCAGCTCGGCGAGGAAGGCCGACGCCATCGCCGGCAGCTCGCGAGCGCGGCCATTGGCGGCCACAGTACCGATGAAATTGCGGGTCAGCCCGTGGATTTGCGCCGCATCGAGCACGGCAAGCAGCGCCTTGCCCTGCGCGTCGCGGCCGATGACCGGGCTCGCGATCAGACGGGCGAGGTCTGGGCTCTCCTGGACGAGCCTGCGGAAAGTGCCGAGATCCTGCGCCACCTGGTCGAGCGAACGGCTGCTGTCGGCCAGATCGAGCAGAGCGCTGGCATAGCGACCGGCGACGCCTGAAGCGGCGGAGGTAGAATCTGACACGTCGATAGCCTCTCCCCGGCCGGACGCCCGGCTGGTAAGCCATTGATTACTTTGAACTTTTCCGGAAGAACGCCCCCAAATCGCGTGTCGCCCCACCCCGGAAAAGCGCGCGTTGCTACCATGGGCTTTTTCCCGGCGCAAGGTTGCTAAAGCCCCGTATTACCTGCCTTTTCCGGTCCCCAAATTACATGAATGAATAGGGATCGACGTCGACCTGCAGTCTTACCGAACCTGGCAGGCCGATTCGCTCCAGCCAAGTGTGAAGCAACGGCTGCACCGCGACGTCGCGCGACGTCTTCAAAAGGAAGCGTCGGCGATGACGGCCGCGCAACATGGCGAGTGGCGCAATCGAGGGACCGAGCACGGTGATGCCATCCTGCTGCGGCGCGCGACGCGCCAACGCGGCACACACATTGTCGACCGCCGCGGGATCGGGGCCTGACACGATCAATGAAGCGAGACGACCGAAGGGCGGCATGCCTGCCGCATCGCGTCCGGCGAGCTCGGCGGTGACGAACCTGTCACGATTTCCCGAGACCAGCGCCTGCATCACAGGATGCTCGGGCGCATATGTTTGCACCAGAGCGCGGCCCGGTCGCCCTTCACGGCCGGCACGACCCGCCACCTGATAGAGAAGCTGGAACGTACGCTCGCCGGCGCGCAGATCGCCGCCCTTGAGTCCGAGATCGGCATCGACCACGGCGACCAAGGTCAGCTTGGGGAAGTGATGGCCCTTCGCCGCCATCTGCGTGCCGATCAGGATGTCGATCTCTCCGTTGATCATGCGCTCGACGGCCTCGTTGGCCTCGGTGCGATTCATCAACGTATCCGACGTGAAGAGCTCGACTCTCGCGTCGGGAAAAAGTTCCTGCGCTTCCTCGGCCAGCCGCTCCACCCCGGGCCCGCACGCGACGAACTGATCGGCGGCGCCGCAATGCTTGCAGGCCTGGCTCGGCTGCTCGCTGTAGCCGCAGTGATGACAGACGAGCGTGCGGCGGAAGCGATGCTCGACCAGCCACGCCGAACATTGCGGGCACTCGATGCCATGTCCGCAGGCGCGGCACAGCGTGATCGGCGCGTAGCCTCGGCGATTGAGAAACAGCAACGTCTGCTCGCCTGCCTCGAGCGTCTCCCGCATCGCCTCGACGACCGGCGGCGACAGCCAGCGGCCACGCGACGGCGGCATGCGCTTGAGATCGATGGCTGAGATGGCGGCGAGCTGATTGCCGCCGTGCCGGCCCGGCAGATGCAGCGCGCCGTAGCGGCCGGTCGTCACGTTGGTCACGCTTTCGAGCGACGGCGTCGCCGAGGCGAGCACGATCGGCGCCGAGACGAGTCGCGCCCGCACCACGGCCATGTCGCGCGCATTGTAGGTGACCCCGTCCTCCTGCTTGAAGGAGCTGTCGTGTTCTTCATCGACAACGATCAGGCCGAGATCGGCGAAGGGCAGGAACAGCGCCGACCGCGCGCCGACCACGACGCCGATACGGCCCTCGGCGATGGCGCGCCAGGTCTCGCGGCGCTCGAGACTGGTGAGGCCCGAATGCCAGGCGGCCGGTGGCGCGCCGAAGCGATCCTCGAAGCGCTTCAGCCACTGCGCCGTAAGCGCGATCTCCGGCAGCAGCACCAGCACCTGTCGGCCGACGGCGAGCGCCGCGGCGATGGCCTCGAAATAAACCTCCGTCTTGCCGGCGCCCGGCACGCCATCGAGCAGCGTCGCGGAGAAGGCGTGCGCCTTCACCTTCTCGATCAGCGCATCGGCCGCATGCTTCTGCTCGGGCGACAGGATCGGTCCGTCGCGTGTGCCGTCGGGCCGGGGAAAGTTCCGTCGCACCATGCGCTCGACGGCTTCGAGCAGCCCCACCGACGCCATGGTCTTCACCACGGACGTGCCGACACCCGCGAGATGGGCGAGTTCCGCCGCGGGCATGGCCGGACCATCCTTCAAGGCATCCAGCACGCGACGGCGCGCGGCCGTGAGTTTCAAGGACTCGTCATCGGGGGGAGCAGCAGGCCGGTAGACCAGCTCGGTCTTGGGCGCTTCCAGCGCCGATACCGATCCCAGGGTCATGCGAAGCACCGCGCCGGGCGGTGCGAGCGTGTAGGCCGAGACCCAGTCGACGAAACGGCGCAGCGGTTCGGCCATGGGTCGCGACGGCAATACACCTGTGATGTCGCGCAGCTTCTCGGACGCGACCTCACCGGTACCCTCGCCCCAGACGACGCCCAGCGATTCGCGCTTACCCAGCGGCACCACGACGAAATGGCCTGCCGCAACCTCCAGCCCCTCCGGCACGCTGTAGTCGTACGCATCGCTCAATGGCAACGGCAGCAGGACGCGTACCGTACGCTTGGCGACCTGGGGGGCGGCTTTTTCCACCGATTCAGGCCCCACGGATGCGGTCCCATCTGCTAGAAATTGTGGCGGCGCGTAGGTCTGGACCACTGGCCATTGGGGTACTTTATATGAAGTTCTTCGTCGACACCGCCGACGTCGCCGAGATCAAGGATTTGGCCGCATCCGGCCTGCTGGATGGCGTTACCACCAATCCCTCTTTGATCCTGAAATCGGGCCGTCCGATGCTCGAAGTGATCAAGGAGATCTGTGACATCGTCCCCGGCCCCGTGAGCGCCGAGACGGTCGCCACCGACCACAAGAAGATGCTCGAAGAGGGCAGAAAGCTTTCCAAGATCGCGAAGAACATCGCAGTCAAGGTGCCGCTCACGCCTGATGGCCTCAAGACCTGCAAGGCGCTGCGCTCCGAAGGCATCATGGTGAACGTGACGCTCTGCTTCTCGGCGGGCCAGGCGCTGCTGGCGGCCAAGGCGGGAGCGAGCTTCATTTCACCCTTCGTCGGCCGCATCGACGATCAGGGCCACGACGGCATGCATCTCATCGAGGAGATCATGACGATCTATCGCCAGTACCCGCACTTCAAGACCGAGGTGCTGGTGGCGTCGGTACGCCATACGCAGCATGTCATCCAGGCGGCGAAGATGGGCGCGCACGTCGCGACCGTGCCGCCCAATGTGCTGCGCGCCCTCTTCAAGAATGTACTGACTGACAACGGCCTCAAGGCGTTCCTCGACGACTGGGCCAAGACGGGCCAGTCCATCCTCTGATGTCCAACGACGGCACCATCGCAGCGCCCGACGGTTCGGGCCGGCAGGTCAAGCTGATCACGGCCGACGACGTGGTGGCCTATCTCAAGGCCCATCCCGACTTCTTCGACAAGCATGCCGAACTCGCGAGCGAGCTCGGCATCACGCCGCGCGTGCAGGGACCGGGTGTGATCGACATGCAGCAGGCGATCCTGAAGCGCCTGCGCAGCGAGATCGACCGGCTGAAGAGCGAGCGCACGGAGATCATCGCCAACTCCAAGCAGAACCAGATCGTCCAGAACCGCATCCAGGCGGCGGTGATCAGCATCATCCAGGCGCCGACCTTCGAGAAGGTGATCCACGTCGTCACTCACGAGTTGCCCGAGCTGCTGGACGTCGATTTCATCACGCTGGCGATCGAGGCCAATGCCGATGCGCCGAAGAAGCTCCCGGTGCGAGGCGTCTACGCGCTGGCGCCGGGCGCCATCGACGCGGCCCTTGGTCCGGAGAAGCACGCCCGCCTGCGCAGCAATATCGCCGGCGAAGAGGCTTATTTCGGCGATGTCGCCCGCTTCGTGCAATCCGACGTGCTGCTGAGGCTGCGCATCTCCGCCGGCTCGCCCGACGGTGTGATGTGCTTTGGCTCGAAGAATCCCGAGTCCTTTGGCCCCGACATGGCGACCGAGCTCCTGTTCTTCCTGGCCAAGGTGCTGGAAAACACCATCCGCGCCTGGCTGGACCTGCCGGAGTAATCATCCCGTGGGCAAGTCGCTCGTGGCCGCGCGCGAGGCCTGGCGTGACTGGCTGAAGAGCGAACGCCGCCTCGCCGGTCATACGCTGATCGCCTACGAGCACGACGTCGCGACCTTCATCGACTTCATGACGATGTATCTCGGCGCGCCGCCGACGCTGGACGCGTTGGCGAAGCTCAAGCCTGCCGAGTTCCGCGCCTGGCTGGCCGAACGGGCGCGGCTCGGACTGGCGCGCACGTCGACAGCGCGCGCCTTCTCCTCGGTGCGTTCCTTCTTCCGCTTCCTCGACAAGCAGGGCCTCGCCCACAACGCGGCGATCGGTGCGCTGCAGACGCCCAAGCTGCCGCGCGCCGTCCCGAAGGCGCTGTCCGAGCCCGACATGGAGGAGCTGCTCAACACACCGGCCGACCGCGAACGCGAGGCGTGGATCGATCTGCGCGACACGGCCGTGCTGCTGCTGCTCTACGGCGCCGGCCTGCGCATCGGCGAGGCGCTCGGCCTCACCAAGGCGACAGTCGCCGGCTTGCTCGAGCAAGGCCGCGATACGCTCACGGTCACCGGCAAGGGCAACAAGACACGCATCGTGCCCCTGCTTCCGCAGGCACTGGCGGCGCTCGCCGCCTATCGCGATGCCTGTCCCTTCATGGCGGCGCTCGGCCCCAACGACGCCTTCTTCCTGGGCGCGCGCGGCGGGCCGCTCGATCCTGCCATCGTGCAGAAGCGCGTGCGCGACATCCGCCTCACGCTCGGCCTGCCCGATTCCGTGACCCCGCACGCGCTCCGCCACTCCTTCGCGACGCACCTACTGGGCGCCGGCGGCGACCTGCGCACCATCCAGGAACTGCTGGGCCACGCCAGCCTGTCGACGACCCAACGCTACACCGATGTCGACGCCGCGCGCCTGAGCGCCGTCTATCGCGCGGCGCACCCACGGGCGAAGGTGCGATAGTCTCTTGGATCAATTCTCGCTAAGTTGAGCGATATCGAAATGGCTTTCCGCTATGACGACCTTTCGCCTGCTCTCCTTGATGTGCTTTGCCGGATTTCTCGTTGCAATCATCAGGATTCTTCGTACAGCCAGCAACGCGGCCCCCAAATGGCGTCCAACCTATGAGCAAGAAGACAGAAGACGATCAGGCTCAACGGACGAGGATGAAAAGCCGTATAGCTCCTACTTTATCGTGATTCTGTTCATCGACGTAATATTTACGGCGGCAACTCAAATCCATTTCAAAGGTGTCGGATAATGAATGCTCATTGTGGCCATGTAAATTAATAATTTACTTTCGCCAAGATCCGTGCATACTGTTTTTGGGGACCCGGACCCTCGAAATAAGCGCGGGGACCGCGGGAGACGCCGCACTGTGGGGCGGATCAAGCGCGGGTGCGGAGACGACGGCAATCCCGTCCTGGTCCGCCAGCTTGCGGAGTGTCGCAAATCGACCGTTTATCGGTCGCGCCATCGCCAGCAAATCAACGGTCGAAAGACCCTGTCCCGTTATTTTTCCCGTTTTTTAACGAGCGTGCCGGAGTCGGCGCAGTTAGCGCCACCGCCTCCTGGGCAAAATTTTTGTTCTCGCCGGACTTTGAGCGTGCGTGCCCTCGGCAGCCCGTGACCCACCTCTCCTAGCCTCTCCCCCCACTTACGCGCCTGTGAAGGCGCTCCAGTGGCGGAGAGGAACATGAGGGGCGGTGTCGATCGGGGCGAAGCGCTACTTCGCCGGCTGCGGCTGCTTGAAGACCGGCACGCCGTCGGTGCGGTCGTCGAGTGCTTCGGCGCCCTCGGTCGGCAGGATCTTCACGTAGTTCAGGGCGCCGTCGATATCGCCTTCCCAGACCTCGCGCGGCAGGTCGTAGACGAATTCCACGCCGTAACCGTTGGGATCGTGGATGTAGAGGCTGTGCGTCATGCCGTGCTCGACGCGGCGGTCGAACGTCACGCCCTTCTTCTGCAGGTAGGCGAGGTGGGCGAGCCAGGACTCGCGGTCGGGCATGCTGATGGCGATGTGGTTCACCGCGACCGGCATGCCGAACATCTTCCATTCGGCAGGCGGTGGCGGCAGATCACGGTTCTCAACCAGCGCTATGTCGTGATGATGCGTGCCGCCTTCGCGCGAGCCCGAATAGAAACGCATCTTCGGCGGGTTGGGCCGTTCGGGAGTGGGCTTGATCTCGCCGACCTGGCGAAAGCCCACGATCTCCGTCCAGAAGCGGTGCGACTCCTCAAGATCGCGAACGTTCAGCACCAGATGGTTGATGCCACGCGGTGTCACCGGCTTGTCCATGGCGGTTCCTCCGTTTTCTCGGGAAAGGATAGCGCCAAAAGGGCCGCGCCGGAATTGGGTTGGCGAGGCTTCGTCAGTGCGGCCGGGGATTGATCATGTCATCGCGGCTGTAAAGAAACAGCCGGCGGGCACTCTCCGGCGGCTCGTGCGGCGGGCCGGTGAAGCCGCGCGGGCCCTGGACCACGATGTCGAATTTGTCGGGATCCTTCAACGACAGGCTGACGTAGCAGGCAGGCTCGTAGCTGCCATTCTGCTCGGTGCCGACCTCGAAGGTCGGTCCCATGATCTCGGGCAGGGCTACGCCGGCGGCGCTGAGATCGTCGTAGAGCTTGTCGATGTCGTCCTTGCTGCGCACGGCGTTGCGAAGCTGCTCGATCAGCCGGCCCTTGGCCTTGGAGGGTTGCATGTTCTCCTGCATGCGCTGCAGCATGTAGAGCTTGGCCTGAACTGCCGTCATCGAGGTCATGACAGGCTCGCCCTTCGGCAGCTCGCCGAGCGCGTTGGCGCAGACATTCTTCGCCTGCACGTCGGGCGGCGTCGACGGCCGCCCGATGCCGATGGGGCAGACATGGAAGGAGATGAATTGCCCTGCCGTCTCGATGTACTGGAAGTCCTCGACGGGGCGACCTATCAGGCTTGCCACGAAGTTGGGTGGCAGGCCCATGTCACCGGCATATTGGACCAGAAGTGCCGCGCCGCCGCGGGCATCGGCAAAGCCCTGCATGCGGCTCGCAACCGGATCGTCCGATGTCACCTCGCGAAGACCGGCACGATTGAGCCAGAAATTGTGGAACGCAACCTTTCCCCCGATCTCGAGGTTGCAGTCTTCGGGATAGACGGAAGGGGAACGATGGGCGTTGCCGCCCAGGAAAGCGAAGGCGCAGGACGACATGCAGAAGTCGCGCTGCCGCACGATCGAGACCATCCGATATTTGCGCAGCAGCATGCCGATCTTGAAGCCTTCGCTGAGATCGCCGCCCATGCTGCTCATTTCCACGAAGCCAAGCGGCTGGTCGGCCTTAACCGGCGATTCGGCGGAGAGCCTCTCGAGCATGGCGCGCAGCTTGTCGGCATCGCCGGGCGTGATCATGCCGGTCATGCGTATGCCGCGCGCGCCGCTCAATCGCTGATACTTGGCGCCATTGGGCGCCTGGGTGATCAGCTCGAACTCGGACGCCTGGGCGGCGACCGATGTCACGCAAAGCACGAACCACCACGCCACGACGCGAACGAGGAACGCGGTACGCATGGCGGGGCGCTAGGTTTCGTCCAAGGTCTGCCGCAGCATCGTCGCCAGGTCGCTCCGGCGAAACGGCTTGGCCAGCAGGCGTACACCAGGATCGAGCTCGCCGCGCCGGAAGAGGACATTGTCGGTGTAGCCCGACATGAAGACGACCCTGGTCGCGGGCCAGCGTGCGATGACGGCATCGGCAAGCGCCTTGCCGTTCATGCCCGGCATGACGACGTCGGTCAGCAACAGGTCGAAGGGCTGCGAGGCGGCTTCGAACATCGCGATGCCGGCTGCGCCGTCACTCGCCTGCGAGACCGCATAGCCCAGGTCTTCGAGCTGAGTGACGACGCCTGCCCGGACCAGTGAATCGTCCTCGACCAACAAAATGCGCTCGCCATTGCCCTTCGGAGCGGCGGCTTTCGAAAGAGGCGGATCGGAGGCCTGAGTCCGCCACCGTGGCAGGGTTATGCGGAAGGACGTGCCTCGATCGACCTCGCTTTGCGCATCGATATGACCGTTGGACTGGCGGATGAATCCGTAGACCGTGCTGAGGCCAAGGCCCGCGCTTCGGCCTCTTGCCTTGGTGCTGAAGAATGGCTCGAAGATCTTCCCGAGATCGCCCTCGGCGATACCATGGCCGGTGTCGCTGATGGTGACACGCACCGCGTCACCCGTCGGCAGGCCCGGCTCCCGTGCCGCCTCCGCCTCGTCGATCGTGACATTCTCCGTCCGGATCATCACACGCCCGCCGCCGGGCATGGCATCGCGCGCGTTGAGGCACAGGTGGACCAGCGCGCTTTCGAGCTGCACCGGATCGATCTCGACAGGCCAGAGATCGTCGGCCAACACCGATTCGATCTCTATGTGCTCGCCCAGCGTGCGTCGCAGCAGCTTGCCGGTGTCGTGCACCAGGTCGTTCACGCTGGTGATGCGCGGCCTGAGCGGCTGGTTGCTTGAGAAAGCCAACATCTGGCGCGTCAGCTCCTCCGCGCGCTGCGCGGCTTCGCTGATGCGACCGAGCGGCTTGCGCGTCTCGGCGTCGCCCTCCCTTTCGCCCAGCTCCTCGACGGCGTTGATTATGATCATCAAGATGTTGTTGAAATCGTGCGCGATGCCGCCGGTGAGGCGACCGAGCACATCCATCTTCTGCATCTGACGAAGCTGTTCCTCGGCAGCCCGTCGTGCCTGCTCGGTCTTTCGCCGATCGCTGACGTCGACGACGACCGTCAGGATCGCGCTCCGGCCATTGTAGTCGACACGGCGCGCGGTCAGCTCGACGTCGATCGTCTCGCCCGTCTTGTCGAGATGCTGCTGGTCCGGAATGAAGGTAGCCGCGTCGCTCGAAAGCTCGTGCCTCCGGCTGGCGAGCTCGGCGAAATCGGCGGGCAACACCGCATCACCCGTCCAGGCATATTGCGCGCTCGTGGCGTCGTTGTGCGCCAGGATCTTTTGCGTCTCGTAGTCCGAGACGATCACCGGGTAGGGAACGGCATTGAACAGCGCGTGGTAGCGGATTTCGACCGCCATGCGCGCTTTCATCTCCAGCCTCAGCCACGCCCCCAGCAGAGCCAGCGCGAACGATGCCACCGCCCATATGAGGCTGATGCCCCAGGCGAGCCGCCACCAGCTCGCCAGCACGACCTCAATCGGCTGGGCAACGAAGATCGCGAGATTGGGATAACCGGCGATCCGCCGATAGGCCACGAGCCGCGCGACGCCGTTTGGCCCGCCTTCGATCTGCAGTGTGTCGGCGGCGCGCTTGCTCACCAGTGCGTTCAGGATGTCCGGATCGGCGATCGGCGGGCCCATCGCCGGCTCGACCAGCGGCCGACGCATGATTACCGCACCGTCCGACGCGATCAGGGCGATGCTGAGCCTGTCGATTTCGGAGTCGAAGCTCCAGGCGCTGTCGAAGAATCGCCGGTCCATGATCCCGACGATCAGGCCAGCGAACGTCCCGTCGGCCTTGCGCCATGTGTGAATGACAGGAATGACCCAATCCATCGGTGCCCCGGCCGCGGCATAACGAAACGGCGTGCCGAATCCGAACTTGAGCGAGGCGTCCTTCCGGAAGTCCGCGACATAAGGCCGATCTGCCCAGTCCGCGCCGATATCGGCCTTGCCGCTCGCCTGGTAGACGACATGGCCGTTGGTATCGAGAACGAGGATATCCTTCAGGCCGCGCGAATTGCGGGTGACATCGACCAGCATGGCGCGGATCGAATCCTGATCGGCCGTTCCACCCTCCGTCGCGACGGTAAGCGTCACTTCGGTGAGCTTCAGCGCCTCCTCGAGGCTGATGGCGACTTCGTAGGTATGCCCCGCGGTAAGCTGGGCGAAGGCCGAAAGCTCGCGCGTGGCCGCTGCGATCATTTCGCCGCGCAGCTGCCACAGCACGGCAGCCAGCAGGCCACCTGTGACCAGGATATACGCCGAGACGAGCATGCCCGCGCGCCGGGTCAAACTCAGCTGGCCGATGCGCCGAGGCGCCGACCCGGCACGCTCCGGCGCCGCGGAAGCGGGTGAAGAGGCACGAAATTCAGCGCTGGACATGAGACTTGAGCCTCGCGACGTCAGACTGGCGACGCGTTCAAAACCGGCGGCAGGGGGAAGAATCCGGTTGGAAAATCCAACCCATCATTGCTTACAGCCATACCCATGCCGTGGCCCTCAAAATATCGGCGAGGGCTTCCTTGGATGGATTCTAACAAGGCAGCGGAAAAGGACCCGCTACAAAAACGCATATCTCGCTGCGTCTCTGATGCAGTCAACCCAGAATGGGCTTTTCAGCGATCCTTCACCAACTCAAAGGTGGATCGGCTTTTCCCAGGCCGCGAG
>Ga0153954_1000472_pt1 | contig 31972 bp, 29 predicted proteins | sample TSFL038MetaG_FD_102277 | JGI IMG/M metagenome (GOLD analysis project Ga0153954, IMG submission 102277) | Attine ant fungus gardens microbial communities from Florida, USA - TSFL038 MetaG | ecosystem: Host-associated > Fungi > Mycelium > Unclassified | place: USA: Florida, Wekiwa Springs State... | reverse complement strand
GATCTTCATCAACCAGATCCGCATGAAGATCGGCGTGATGTTCGGCAGCCCCGAGACGACGACAGGCGGCCATGCGCTCAAGTTCTACGCCTCGGTCCGCCTCGACATCCGCCGCATCGGCGCACTCAAGGATCGCGACGAGGTCGTCGGCAACCAGACCCGCGTGAAGGTGGTGAAGAACAAGGTCGCGCCGCCGTTCAAGGTGATCGAGTTCGACATCATGTACGGCGAGGGCGTGAGCAAGACCGGCGAACTGATCGATCTCGGCGACAAGGCCGGTGTCGTCGAGAAGTCGGGCTCCTGGTACTCGTACGACGGCCAGCGCATCGGCCAGGGGCGCGAGAACGCCAAGAACTTCCTCAAGGAACATCCTGAGGTCGCCAACGCCATCGAGCAGAAGATCCGCGAAAACGCCGGCATCTTGGCCGGCGCGCTGGACGGCTCGAAGGAAGAGGACGACGAGGACGAATAGTCCGCAACGATCTTAGCGGCCTGGCAGACCTCCCCTGCGTCTCCAGTCCAAGGCGGTGCTGTTCCCCCACGCGCAGCACCGCCTTTTTCATGCGCCCTCTGAGGCGCAGGCGGGCGGCAGCGCTTGTAACCAAGCGCGAGTCGGCGTTTTCGCGCTCTGCGCGAAAAGCGCCCTCCCGCACGTTTCCAATTTCAGGAGATTTTGGACGCGGGCAGGGGAGTTAGCGCAATTAGCGCAGCTGCGCAGACGGTCAACGAATATTTTCCCGTTTCTTTAACGGGCGGTGCTCATGTTCCTGAGGAATCGCTGGATCCACTCCGGCCCGGTGCGCCGCATGCCACCGCGCGGACGGGCCTTCGCCCAGCGCGTCAGCAGCGCGAGCGGGAACCACTCGTCGCGCTCTTCCTGCAGGCCGCGCGCGGCGAGCGAGATCTTCGGCACCGGCACGGGCGTCACGCCTTCCTGCGCCGGACCGCTGCACAGCTCGGCGGGCGAGGTGACGAGATACTCGCGGCAGACCAGCGGCCGGTCGGGATGGATCGAGCAGCTCTCTTCTTCGAGGAACGGGCAGGGGATGCCGAGCGCGAAGTAGGCGACGGAGAGTTCGCGATCGCTCATCTTCATCTTCTCCTCTCCCCCGATAGGGGGAGAGGTAGGGAGAGGGGGCTGCGAAGATTGTGCGTTACCCCCTCTCCTAGCCTCTCCCCCTATCGGGGGAGAGGAAAACAGATTGGCTTCCTCGATCGCGGCGGCTGCCCTGGTGAAGCGTTCGTGGAGCACGGCGCGCCGCTCCTCCGGCAGGCCGTCGAGCAGCGCCAGCAGCCGCTCGCCCTCGGTGCGCGAGATGGGCACGAGCTGGCGGCAGCAGGCGCCGCAGCCCTTGCGGCAGGAGATGGCCTGGCCGGCCCCGATCCCGCCTTCTGCGGCGTCGACCACGGCGTTCACCAGCCCCTGCAGCGCCGGCACGATCTCGGTGGCGGGCACGGCGGCGTTGGGCACGGTGATCGGATGGGCGATGCTGAGCGACCCCACGGTGAGCCGCAAAGTGGCGGTCGAGTGGCCGGAATCGGCCATTTCCTCTGGTCTCCCAATAGTTTGCGTCTTGTGGACTAGGCTGCCGAGCGTACGCTACAAGGATCGCATCATGGCAAGCGTCAGCGACATCCGTCGCACATTCCTAGAATACTTCCGCACCAACGGCCACGCGGTCGTGGATTCGAGCCCGCTCGTACCGCGTAACGATCCCACGTTGATGTTCACCAACGCCGGCATGGTGCAGTTCAAGAACGTCTTCACCGGGCTGGAGAAGCGCGCCTACAGCCGCGCCGCCACCTCGCAGAAGTGCGTGCGCGCCGGCGGCAAGCACAACGACCTCGAGAACGTGGGCTACACCGCGCGCCACCACACCTTCTTCGAGATGCTGGGCAACTTCTCGTTCGGCGATTACTTCAAGGAACGCGCGATCGAGCTCGCCTGGAACCTGATCACCAAAGAGTACGGCCTGCCCAAGGACAAGCTCCTGGTCACGGTGTTCCACACCGACGACGAGGCGGCGGGCTACTGGAAGAAGATCTCGGGCCTCAGCGACGACAAGATCATCCGCATCCCGACGTCCGACAACTTCTGGGCGATGGGCGACACCGGCCCGTGCGGCCCGTGCTCGGAGATCTTCTACGATCACGGCGAGGGCATCCCCGGCGGCCCACCGGGCAGCCCCGACGCCGACGGCGACCGCTTCATCGAGATCTGGAACCTGGTCTTCATGCAGTACGAGCAGGTGACCAAGGAGCAGCGTATCGACCTGCCCAAGCCGTCGATCGACACGGGCATGGGCTTGGAGCGCCTCGCCGCCGTCCTGCAGCACAAGCACAACAACTACGACATCGATCTCTTCCGCACGATCATCGAGGCGGTCGCGCACGAGACCGGCGTCGATCCGGACGGGCCGCAATCGGCCTCGCACAAGGTGATCGCCGACCATCTGCGCGCGACCTCGTTCCTGATCGCCGACGGCGTGCTGCCGTCCAACGAGGGCCGCGGCTACGTGCTCCGCCGCATCATGCGCCGCGCCATGCGCCACGCGCACATCCTCGGCGCCCAGGAGCCGATGGTCTACAAGCTGGTGCCGACGCTGGTGAAAGAGATGGGCGATGCCTATCCCGAGCTCGGCCGCGCCCAGGCGCTGATCACCGAGACGCTGAAGCTGGAAGAGACGCGCTTCAAGAAGACGCTAGGCACGGGTCTCAAGCTGCTCGACGACGAGACCAAGGGGCTCAGCGCTGGCGGCACACTGAAAGGTGAGGTCGCGTTCAAGCTCTACGACACGTTCGGCTTCCCGCTCGATCTGACCCAGGACGTGCTGCGTGCCCGCAACATCGCGGTCGACACGGCGGGCTTCGAGAAGTCGATGGACGAGCAGCGCGCCAAGGCGCGGGCGGCCTGGGCGGGCTCGGGCGAGACCGCCGACCAGGCGATCTGGTTCGACATCCGCCAGAAGGTCGGCGCGACGGAGTTCCTCGGCTACGACACCGAGCGCGCCGAGGGCAAGGTCCTGGCGATCGTCGCGGACGGCAAGGAGGTGCCGGCACTGAAGGCCGGCCAGACCGGCTGGCTGATCGTCAACCAGACTCCGTTCTACGGCGAGTCGGGCGGCCAGCAGGGCGATACCGGTCGCTTCGTCTCCGCGGGCGGCGAGGCCGAGATCCTCGACGTGCAGAAGATGGTGACCGATCTATGGGGCCATCATGCCAGGCCCGACAAGGGCGAGATCAAGGTGGGCGACGACGTCGTCATGACCGTCGATCCGATCCGTCGCGCCCAGCTGCGCGCGCATCATTCGGCGACGCATCTGCTGCATGAGGCGCTGCGCCGCCATCTCGGCACGCACGTGACGCAGAAGGGCTCGCTGGTCGCGCCCGACCGGCTGCGCTTCGACATCAGCCACACCAAGCCGATCTCCGCCGAGGAGCTGCGCGCGGTCGAGGACGAGGTGAATGAGCGCATCCGCCTCAACAGCGCCGTCGAGACGCGGCTCATGACTCCGGAAGAGGCCATCGCGGCCGGCGCCATGGCGTTGTTCGGCGAGAAGTACGGTGACGAGGTGCGCGTGCTCTCCATGGGCGGCGCTCATGGCGAGAAGTACTCCGTCGAACTGTGCGGCGGCACGCATGCGCTGCGTACCGGCGACATCGGCCTGTTCCGCATCGTCGGCGAGGGCGCGGTGTCGGCGGGTGTGCGCCGCATCGAGGCGCTCGCCGGGCACGCGGCCGAGGAGCACGTGCGCCACCAGATCGATCTGCTGAACCAGGCGGCGTCGGTGATGAAGGTGCGGGCGGAAGACCTGCCCGTGCGCCTGCAGGCACTGATCGACGGTCAGCGGAGGATCGAGAAGGAACTCTCCGATGCGCGCAAGGCGCTGGCGCTGGCCGGCGGCGGCTCGACGGGCGGCGCAGCGCCGGCCGACGAGGTGCGCGAGATCGCCGGCGTGAAGATGATCGGCCGCGTGCTGAATGGTGTGCCGGGCAAGGACCTCAAGGGCATGGCTGACGAGTTCAAGAAGAAGCTCGGGTCGGGCGTGGTCGCGCTGATCGGCGTCGAGGAGGGCAAGGCCTCGGCGGTCGTGGGCGTGACCGACGATCTGTCAAAAAAGCTGAGCGCGGTCGATCTCGTGAAGGCGGGCGTCGCGGCGCTGGGCGGCAAGGGCGGCGGTGGCCGTCCCGACATGGCGCAAGGCGGCGGTCCCGATGCGGCCAAGGCGTCGGAGGCGCTGAAGGCGATCGAGACGGCGCTCGGGGGCGCGAAGTGACACGGACGGTCGGCCTGCTGGCCGCGCTTGCGGTCGGAGTGGCGCTGGCGGGGTGCGATATGCTGCCGTCGCCGCCGCCGCCGTCGGCCGCCAAGCGCGACTCCAACCCGACCAAGTACGACAATGATCGGGCGGCCTGTCAGGCCGAGGTCAACGACTACATGAAGACGCGCCGCAACATCGACGATTCGCGCAATGACGTCTTCGCCGGCGATCGCGACCGCTACGGCCAGGGCGAGTTGCCCCAGCGCATGGCCGACTACAGCGACACGCGGAGTGCCGATCGTGTGATGGCCAACTGCATGGAAGCCCATGGCTGGCCGCAGGGAACGCAGGGGAAGACCCTGTGGCAGAAGGTCAGCGGCCACTGATTGGCCACTGACCTGAGTATGGACCATCTCCATCGATTTGCCGTGAAATCGCCGGAACGGCGTCCCAGGCTTTGCGTTCACTTGCCGGTCCAACAGGTCCCCATCGGACAGGCCAGGGAGTACGCCGAATGAGTCGCTGGAAGGAAGGTCTCGCCGTGTCGATGCTGCTGGCGCTCGGCGCCTGCGCCACCGTGCCGTTGGCCTCGCCGCAGGCCGACCAGGTCGGCAAGCAATTCGATCCGCCGGCGGAAGGCTCCGGCGCAGTCTACGTCTACCGGCCGGGCTATTTCGCGCTCGCCAAGAAGGTCGACGTGGCGATCGCAGGGGGAGCGCAGGCCCAGCTCGCTTCCAACACCTACTTCCGCCTCGAAGGCCCGCCGGGCCCGATCGATATCTCCTGCCGTGCCGACAACACCGCCGGCCAGGAGATCACGATCCAGCCGGGTCAGGTGCGCTACGTCGAGGTGGCGATGAATGTCGGCTGGATCGGGCCGAATTGCTCGGTGACCGAGGTCTCGCCGCAGCAGGGCCAGGCCGCGATACGCAACGCCAAGCGGGTGATCCCGCAATAGGGAAGACACGCGCCGTCGGCTAGACTGCCGGCATGCGCACCCTCGCCATCTTCCTCTCGATCCTGCTCTTCGCCGGCACGGCCGCCGCGCGCGACGAGCTTGCCCAGGCGACACCGCCGGGCGGCAGTCCCTTCAACTACGTGCTGACGACGGGCGACGGCGGCAAGCCGACCTATGCCGTGATCCTGATGCCGGGCGGCAACGGCAACATGTCGCCGCACCTGCAGGGGACGAAGATCGTCTTCGCCGGCGCCGGCAATTTCCTGATCCGCTCGCGCGCGATCTTCGCCGAGGGACCGTTCGTTGCCGCCTCGACCGATGCCACGTCGACGCCGGACCGCATCCTCGCGATCATGGCCGATCTGCAGAAGCGCTTTGGCCCCCTGCAGGTCTATGTGGTTGGCACCTCGAGGAGTACGGATGCGACCATGACGCTGGCGGCGCCGCTCGACGGCAAAGTGGCGGGCTTCGTGCACAGCTCCTCGATGAACCGCATCGCGACCTTCGACACGCGCGGGCTCAAGAGCCGTCAACTGATCGTGTTGCACCGCATGGACCCCTGCAGGGTGACCAATCCCGCCATGGGCGAGGCGTCGCATCGCACTTACGGCACGACGTTGATCGAGATGGACGGCGGCAAGTCGACCGGCGACGACTGCGAGGCCTACTCGCATCACGGCTACAACGGCATCGAGCGCGAGACGGTCGAGAAGATCAAGGCTTGGATCCAGGCCGGCAAATAGGCGCGAATCAGCCCAGGAAGCTGTTGTCGGGATCGCCGTTCAGCATGACCTTGCCGACGGTCTCGAAGTGCGAATCGCGCGACTGGATCTGCTGGGAGAGCGTGTGGATGTCGCGGAAGCGGCGCTCGAAGGGCGTGCCGAGGAAGATCGCCGAGGTGCCGGCGGACTTGTAGACGCGGTCGGCGACCTCGAGCGCATTGTGGATGGCGTGGCTGCAGCCGAGCCGGATGCGCGCGCGCTGGGCTGATGGCAGTGGCTCGACGTCGTCGGCGACGTCCCAGGCGTCCTTGAGTATCTCGACCAGATAGGCGCGTGACGCGCCCAGCATCGCTTCCGTGCGCGCGACCTCGGACTGGACCTGCGGATTGTCGGCCATGCGGCCCTGGTTGCGCGGCGCCTTCTCGGCCGCGAGATCGCGGAAGGCCTCGAGCATGGCGCGGGCGATGCCGAGCGATACGCTGGCGACGCCGACGGCATAGAGACCCTGCGTCGTGAAGGCGTAGAGCGGCCCGCGGTCGCGTCGCAAGGTCGGATCCTCGCGCGTACCGGAGAAGGCCTCGGGCACGAAGACGTCGCGCGCGCTGTAGCCCTCCGACGCCGTGCCGCGCATGCCGAGCGTGTGCCAGTCGTGGATCGGTGTCGTCTGCGTCTTGGGCATCAGGAGCGTGCGGATGGTCGGCCGGCCGAAGCGGTTGAGGCGCAGCGAGCCGTCGGGCTCGACGACGTGGCAGTGCGCGCCGATCCAGTTGGCCTGCCGATAGCCCGAGGAGAAGTGCCACTCGCCGGTGACGCGGTAGCCGCCGGGCGCGGCGATCGCCTTGTCCGGGCTGGGCGGTCCCCAGGAGATCATGCCGCGGGGGTCGCTGTAGATCGTGCGCGCGGCCTCAAGGCTGATGAAAGGCGCGATGAGGGCCGAGCTGTTCGCGACGAACATGTTCCAGCCGACCGAGCCGTCGTGGCGCGCCACTTCCTCGACCGCGCGTAGATAGAGCCAGGGCTCGACTTGCTCGCCGCCGACCGAGCGCGGCAGCAACAGGCGGAAGAGCCGCGAGGCGTGGATCTCGCTGATCAGCGGCTCGGGGATGGTCTGGGAAGTCTCGATATCGTCGGCCGCCGCCGCGATCGCCGCCCCGAGGCGCCGGGCCCGGGCGATCGGGCCAAGCTCCTGCGAAAGCGCGGCGGTGTCGGTCACGGTGACCTCAATATTGAGCAGGCATGCCGCTGGGCTCTTCGGCCGGCGGCTTCGGTGTCTTGGGCGGGACGGCGCGCTGGACCAGCACCAGCGAGGTCGCCTTCATCAGCGTGTCCTTTTGGATCGCCGTGGTGATGGCCGCACGACTGTCGGTGTCTTGCTGGACCAGCAGGTTGATCAGCTTGTTGGTGTCTTCCGTGCAGGCGTTCGCCGCCGCGAGCCCGACGCCCGCGGGGTCGGACATACCGTCGTCCAGCTGAGCCACATGGGTCGACAGGCAGAGATCGCGTGCGTGCAGCTGCTTGTTCACCGCGCGCATGTGCATGTCGTCGTCGTAGAGGTGCGGATTGTAGATGTAGTCGCAGCCTTGCAGGCAGAGCAGGAGTGCAGCCGAAACCAAGGCTTTCGTCGCCGAACGCATGGCCTGTTCTAGGATGTTTGGCCCGTCTTTGCCAGCGTCGCGGCCGGAGGGAGAAACATACATGCGGACGAGCATTTGCCTGGCGTTGGCGCTCGGTTGGGTGCTGCCGGCGGCGGGGCAGACTGTGACCGTGATCGACGGCGACACGCTGAAGTACAAGGGAATCGTCCTGCATCTGTGGGGCGTCGACGCTCCCGAGCTGGGACAGTCCTGCGGCGACGGCTGGCCGGCCGGACAGATGGCCAAGCTGTATCTCGAAGGCCTGGTCCGCGGCCGCACCGTCACCTGTGATGCCAAGGACACGCCGCAGTCCAAGCAATCCTTCGCCGTGTGCAAGGTCGACGGCCAGGATCTCGGCGCTGCTATGGCGAGCCAAGGCATGGCCTGGGCCTATCCGGTGCAGACCCAGGACTACACGGTCCAGGACTCGAACGCGATGATCGCCGTGCTGGGCGTGCATGCGCACGACTGCATAAAGGCCTGGGAGTGGCGGGCGCGCAACCAGCGCCAGCAATAGGCTTGCGCTAGAACCGCTTCTCGGACGGCGAACCCGGCTGCTGCCTCTGGCTGCCGAAAGAGACGCCTTGCGGTAGCGCGAGGCAGCTGTCGCAGCGCTTGGCGTGCTCGAGCGGGCGAGATGCGGAGACGGTGGAGATGGTCGTGATGAACGGCTCGCCGTCATCAGGGGCCTTCTTGTCTGCCGCCCGCATCTCCAGGGTCACAGCCGCGCCCAGAGTAAAGGCCACCCCGATTCCCAACATCAGGGCGGCATATAAAAGATGCCGCATCCAGTGATCCCCAAGATTACGTCCAAGCCGGCTCTCGCCGGTCTGTTCGACGCATCACACAGAAGCTGAAGCCGTTACACGCAATGAGGACCGGCCCACACCGGCCTTCCCACGGGCCAGCTTCCGGTCGCGGCGGAGAGAAACGCGAAATCCGCTCTCCCGTCAAGCGATTCGATAACGGCAGCGCGCAAATACAGCCATGGGTTGATGCATCGTCGCAGCAATGCAGCCCATAATGGGCGCGCCGATAAGGCGAGGGCCTATTCGGCCGCTTGTGACAGCGCCTCGGGCCGATGCCACTGGGCCAGCAACTCGGCCTGCTTTCGACGGGCCTTGGCGAGATGAGTGTCCTTCACGTGGCCGTAGCCGCGGATGTCGTCCGGCACCGAGGCGAGCTTCACAGCCAGCGCGTAGTTGGCGGCGGAAAGGCCCGAGAGCAGCTCACCGATCAGCGTCTCGTACTCGCCGATCAGGGCACGCTCCTCGCGACGCTCTTTGCTGTAGCCGAAGATGTCGAGGCTGGTGCCACGCAGGCCCTTGAGCTTCGCCAGCATCCGGAAGAGCGGCAGCATCCAGGCGCCGAACTCCTGCTTGATCAGGTGGCCGGTCTTGGGATCGCGCTTGGCGAAGAGCGGCGAGGCCAAGTGGAACTTGAGCTTGTAGTCGCCCTCGAACTGCTGGCTGAGCTGGGCGGCGAAAGCGGCATCGGCATGGAGCCGCGCCACCTCGTACTCGTCCTTGTAGGCGAGCAGCTTGGCGTAGTTGCGCGCCACGGCTTCGGCGAGCGTCGACTGACCCGGCGTCGCCCTCTGCTCGGCCGCGCGCACCTTGTCGACAAGCGCCGTGTAGCGGCCGGCGAGCGCCTCGTTCTGGTAAGCCGTCAGCAGCTTCACGCGCGCGGCGATGACCTCATCGAGGGTCTTCGAAAGTCGCGCGAAGGGCACGACGTTATCGGTCGCGGGCGGCGTGATCAGCTTCTCGACAGCCGCGCGGTCGACGGCGGCGCGACGGCCCCAGCGGAAGGCGCCGAGGTTCATCTTCACCGCAGTGCCGTTCAGCTCGATCGCCTTCTCGAGCGCCTCGACGCCGATCGGGATCAGGCCCTTCTGCCAAGCGTAGCCGAGCAGGAAGAGATTGGTGGCGATCGAATCGCCCATCAGCCCGGTGGCGAGCTTGGTCGCTTCGAGGAAGTCGCAGGCGTCAGCACCCGCCGCCGCCTCGATCGAGAGCTTCAGCGTGTTGGACGGGAAGGCGAGGTCGGGATGGCGGGTGAACTCGCCGGTGATGGTCTCGTGAGTGTTGACGATGGCCTTCGACACGCCGGGTTCCAGCCGGGCGAGCGCGTCGGAGCTGGCGCTCACGATCAGGTCGCAGCCCAGCAGCACGTTCGCGCCGCCGGCGCCAAGGCGCACGGCATGTAACGCCTCGGGCGAAGCGCCAATGCGCACGTGACTGATCACCGCGCCGCCTTTCTGCGCCATGCCAAGCTGGTCCAGCACCGTGGCACCCTTGCCCTCGATGTGGGCGGCCATGCCCATCAGCGCACCGATGGTCACGACGCCCGTGCCACCGATGCCGGTGATGAGCACGCCATAGGGTTTGTCAGCGATCGACGGGAGGGTGGGGGCGGGCAGTAGCAGCGGTTCGGTGATCGGGGTGTTCTTTGCGGTCTCGGCCTTGCCGTGACGCAGGCTGCCGCCTTCGACGGATACGAAGCTCGGACAGAAGCCGTTCAGGCAGGAATAGTCCTTGTTGCACGATGATTGGTCGATCAGGCGCTTGGAGCCGAACTCGGTTTCGACCGGCGTCACGGACAGGCAGTTCGAGGCGACGGAGCAGTCGCCGCAGCCTTCGCAGACGGCCTGGTTGATGAACACGCGCTTGTTGGAATCGGGATAGGTGCCGCGCTTGCGGCGACGGCGCTTCTCGGCGGCGCAGGTCTGATCGTAGATCAGGACCGACACGCCCTTGTACTCGCGCAGGTCGCGCTGAACCTCATCGAGCTGGTCGCGGTGGTGGAAGGTGACGCCCGGCGCCCACTCCGTGCCAACCGGATACTTGTGCGGATCGTCACTCACCAGAGCGATGCGGCGCGCGCCCTCGGCATGGACCTGCTGACTGATCGTCCAGGGATGGACGTTGCCGTCGTGCGGCTGGCCGCCGGTCATGGCGACGGCGTCGTTGTAGAGGATCTTGTAGGTGATGTTGGTGTTGGTCGCGATGGCGTGGCGGATCGCGAGATAGCCCGAATGGAAGTAGGTGCCGTCGCCCAGGTTCTGGAAGACGTGCGGCACCTCGGTGAAGTGTGAAGCGCCGATCCACGACGCGCCTTCGGCTCCCATGTGGGAGAAGGTCTTGGTGTTGCGCTCCATGCCGATGGCGAGTGTGTGGCAGCCGATGCCGGCCATCGCCATCGAGCCGTCGGGCACCTTGGTCGAGGTGTTGTGCGGGCAGCCGGAGCAGAAATAGGGCACGCGGGCCATGCCGGCCTCGTTGCGGACCTGCCGGCTGGCGCGGCGCTTCAGCATCTCGAAGCGCTGCTTCGTCCGCTCATTGAAGGCTTCGAGGCCGAGGCGCGCGACAAGGGCAGAGGCGATCTCGAAAGGCTTGAGCTCGCCGTCCGCCTTGAAGAGCGTCTGGCCGTGCTCGTCCTTCTTGCCGACGACCACCGGCCGAAGATCGGCCGGGGCGTTGAACAGTGCGTCCTTGAGCTGCTGCTCGATGATGGCGGCCTTTTCCTCGACGACCAGGATCTCGCGCTTGGTCCCGGCGAAGGCGGTGGCGCCCTGTGTCTCCAGCGGCCAGACGAGGCCGACCTTGTAGATCGCGATGCCCAGCCTCTCGGCCTCAGCATCGTCGATGCCGAGCTCGTCGAAGGCCTGGCGCACGTCGAGATAGGACTTGCCGACGGTGACGATGCCGAAACGCGCATCGGGCCGGCCGAGCATCACGCGATCGAGCCGGTTGGCACGCCAGTAGGCCAGCGCCGCCGGATGCTTGAGTGTGAGCACGCGCCGTTCCTGGCCGAGCCATTCATCCGGCCAGCGGATATACGGGCCGTCGGGCGGCATGATGAAGTCGGTGGGGGTGTGGATTTCGACCCGGTGCGGGTCGACGTAGACCGACGCCGAGGAGTCGACGGCCTCGTTCAGAATCTTGAAGCCGATCCAGAGGCCCGAGTAGCGCGACATGCCGAAGGCATGCAGGCCGAAGTCGAGATATTCCTGGACCGAAGCGGGATGGATGACCGGAATGCCGGCCGCGATGAAGGCCTGCTCGCTCTGATGGGCGGTGGTCGATGACTTGGCCATGTGGTCGTCGCCGGCGAGCGCCACGACGCCGCCATGCCTGGACGTGCCGGCATAGTTCGCGTGCTTGAAGACGTCGCCGCAGCGATCGACACCCGGGCCCTTGCCGTACCACATGCCGAACACGCCGTCGTATTTGGCGCCGGGATAGAGATGGATCTGCTGCGTGCCCCACAAGGCGGTGGCGGCGAGGTCCTCGTTTACGCCGGGCTGGAATTCGATGTGGCTTTTCTTGATGAAGCGCTTGGCCTGCCAGAGCGCCTGGTCGAACCCGCCGAGAGGCGAGCCGCGATAGCCCGAGATGTAGCCCGCGGTGTTGAGGCCGGCGGCCTGATCCCGCTGGCGCTGCATCATCGGCAGGCGAACCAGCGCTTGCGTGCCGGTCAGGTAGACGCGACCTGATTCGAGAACGTATTTGTCATCCAGGGTTACCGCTTGGGACATGGCAACCTCCCTGACCCTCTATGTAGGGACGGTAGCGACAGATTGTTGCGCGTTTCAACATGGAACGCACGCCGAAGGCCAAAAAGACGTTTTGCTAGCAAAGGCTTAGGCAGAGAGATGTGGCGTTTCGTGGTTTCGTTTGCAGTTGAAACGTTGTAATCACGGGCCGCGTTTTAATTCAGCAACGTATTTCGATTAGCGCATTCACCGATGGCCATTCTCATTACCGGCGTCGCCGGCTTCGTCGGAAGCCAGGTGGCACGTGCGCTGTTGGCTCGGGGCGAACAGGTCCTGGGCGTCGACAATTTCAGCCCCTACTACGATCCGGTGCTGAAATTCGCGCGGCTGAAGCGGCTGCGGGACCACAGGAACTTCACTTTCCTCGAGGCCGACATCGCCGACCGCGAGGGCACGCTGGCGTTGGCGGACAAGCACCATCTCGACCGGATCATCCATCTGGCCGCCCAGCCCGGCGTGCGCCAGTCGGTGACCGACCCGTACATCTATGCCCAGACCAATGTCATGGGCCATCTCGTGGTTCTGGAACTGGCACGCCGCGTCCAGGCCAATGGCGGGCTGAAGCACTTCGTCTATGCCTCGTCCTCGTCGGTCTATGGCGGCAATTCCAATCCGCCCTTCGCCATCGAGGACAGGGTCGACCATCCGATTTCCGTCTACGCCGCGACCAAGCGGTCAGGCGAACTGCTTACGGAGACCTACGTTCACCTGCACAAGATCCGGGCTACGGGCTTGCGCTATTTCACAGTCTACGGGCCGTGGGGCCGCCCGGATATGGCGCCCTATATCTTTGCCCGCGCCATCCACGAGGGCCGCACGATCAAGCTCTTTCATTTGGGCTTCGCCAAGCGCGACTTCAGCTACATCGACGACATCGTGGCCGGGACGCTCGCCATCCTCGACAAGCCACCAGAGGTCGGCCATCGCCTCTACAATCTCGGCGCGGCCGACAGCGAGGACGTCGCCCGGATCATCGAGCTGTTCGAGCAGGCGTTCGGCAAGAAAGCGATCGTCGAGCTTCATCCCGGCGAGGCCGGGGACATGCTGGAGACCTCCGCCGACATCTCCGAGACCACCCGGGATTTCGGCTGGAAACCCAAGGTCGCGGTGGACGAAGGCATCCCGAAGTTCGTCGAGTGGTTCAAGGCCTATAACCGACTATAGTCGGTGGTGATGGCCGCTCTTCTCGAGATCAAGGACCTGTGCCGCGCCTTTTATGGCCTCGACGTTTTGCGCGGTGTTGACTTCTCGGTACGGGCGGGCGGCATCACCGGACTGATCGGACCCAATGGCGCGGGCAAGACGACGTTGTTCAACGTCGTGTCCGGGCTGGTTCCACCGGATGCGGGCTCCATCCGCTTCGATGGCCGGGAGATCGCCGGCCGCTCGCCCGACGTGGTGAGCCGCTCGGGCCTGGTGCGTACCTTCCAGATAGCGCGCGGCTTTCCCAAGCTCTCGGTCTTCCAGCATCTGATGCTCTACGGGCGCGATCAGCCGGGCGAGAGCCTATGGCAGGCGATCGTCGGCAGCCGTGCCGCGCGCGAGCGCGAGGCGGCACTGGCCGAGCGGGCGTGGGAGACGGCGCGGTTCCTGCGGCTCGACAGGCTGATCGACAATCCGGCAACAGCGCTGTCGGGGGGCCAGAAGAAGCTTCTGGAGATCGGCCGCGCCCTGATGGCCGAGCCCAGGCTCATCCTGCTCGATGAGCCCACGGCCGGCGTCAATCCGACGCTTCAAAACGAGATTGGCGAGCGACTCCTGGAACTGCCCAAGCGCGGCATCAGCGTATTGTTGATCGAGCACGACATGGGATTCATCGCGCGGCTCTGCGATCCTGTGATCGTCATGACCGAGGGCGAGGTGCTGACCGAGGGCACGTTCGACCAGGTGCGCAGCGACCATCGTGTGCGCGAGGCGTACCTGGGACGACGCGCGGCATGAGCCTTCTTGAAGTCTCCGACCTGCGGGGCGGCTACGCGGCGGCGGATGAGATCGTCAAAGGTACCGCGCTTCACGTCGAGGCGCATGAGATCGTCTCCCTGATCGGGCCCAACGGCGCGGGCAAGTCGACCCTGCTCAAGTTGATCGCGGGGCTGCTGCGCCCGGGCAGCGGTCAGGTGCGCTTCAAGGATCGGGAGGTCGCGGGATTGGGGGCGCCGGAGATCAGCCGGCTCGGCCTCGCCTTCGTCCCGCAGGAGCGCAACGTCTTCGGCGCCATGACCGTGGCGGAGAACCTCGAGATGGGGGGCTATCTCGACGGCGTGCATGCCCGGCAACGCGCCGTGGAGCTCTATGAACGCTTCCCCATGCTGGCCGAAAAGCGCCGGGCGGCCGCGCGGACCTTGAGCGGAGGCCAGCGCCAGATCCTCGCCATGGCGATCGCGCTGATGAATGCGCCCTCGCTGCTGCTGCTTGACGAGCCGACTGCGGGCTTGAGTCCGCGCGCCGCCGAAGAGCTGTTCGGCACCATCGTTGCTTTGAACCAGGGCGGCGTCGCCATCCTGATGGTCGAGCAGAACGCATTGGAGGCGCTTGCCATCTCGTCGCGCGCCTACGTGCTGGTGCAGGGCCGTGCCGAGCGCGAGGGCGGGGCGGCCGAGCTGGCCGCGGATCCGACCGTCCGCGATCTCTTTCTCGGCGGCAAGGCGGAGCCTATGCTCGGCGCAACAAGAGGGAATGCTTCATGAATCGCACTGTTTTCGGCCGTCGCGCCGCGCTCCTGTCCGGCGTCGCCGCCTTCGCGGGCCCGGCCGTGCTGCGGGCTCAATCCGATCCGATCAAGCTCGGTACCCTGACACCGCTTACGGGTGCGGGCGGCCCCTATGGTCCGGCGATGGCCAAGGTCGCGGCCGCCGTGATCGAGGAAGTGAACGCCGCGGGCGGTGTGCTCGGTCGAAAGATCGTGCTGGTGAGCGAGGACGATCAGACCAATCCCGATGCCGGCGTGCGTGCGGCGCGCAAGCTCATCGACGTCGACAAGGTGTCGGCGATCATGGGCACCTGGGCGTCGTCCGTAACGACGGCCGTTGCGCCGCTCTGTTGGGAGAGCAAAACCTTTCTCACCACGACGTCCGGCGCCGATTCGATCACGCAACTGCCGCATCAGGGCTATCTCATCCGCACCCAGCCCAACACTGTGTTGCAGATCACGCGCACTGGAGACTTTCTGGTGTCGCTGGGCGCCAAGAAGATCGTCACTCTTGTGCCGCAGACGCCGTTCGCCCAGTCGAGCATCGACATCATGAGCGGCCTCGCCAAGAAAGCGGGCGGCAGCCATGTTGGCCTGATCTACGACGATAAGAAGACCACCTATCGCACCGAGGTCGACCAGGCACTACGCAGCAGTCCCGACGCGATCCTGTGCGCGGGCTACACGCCCGACACCGTCGTGCTGCTGAAGGATCTCTATCGGGCCGGCTACAAGGGCAAGATTATCGGCCAGGCCTATGCCATCAACCAGAAGCTGATCGAGCAAGTCGGGCAGAAGGACATCGTCGAAGGTGTGTATACCTATGCGCCCTCCGTGGCGGAGGGCAGCAATGCACTGGAGCGGGTCAAGAAGCTCAGCGGCCTTGCCAATCCCGATCCCTACACCAGCCAGATCTACGATCACGCGAACCTGGTGCTGATGGCGATGGCCGCGGCCAAGGATACGACGGGCACGGCCATCAAGGACAATGTCCGCAAGGTGAGCCAGGGCGGCGGCAAGACGGTCGACAATGCCATTGATGGTCTCAAGGCGATCGCTGCCGGCGAGAAGGTCGACTATTCAGGCGCTTCGGGCCCCTGCGACTTCGACGACAAGGGCGACATCCTCGACTGCAAGTTCCGCTACGAGCAGATCAAGGACGGCAAGCCCGTGCTGGTGAAGATCGTTTGAGCGCATGGAGCTCGTTCTTCAGGCCATCGTAAACGGGCTGGTCTCGGGAGCGCTTCTCGCGGTGCCGGCGATCGGCTTCACGGCGATGTTCGCCGTGTTGCGCTTCCCTAACTTCTCGGTGTCGGGGCTGGCGACGCTCGGCGCCTTCGCGGGCTACGTGGCCTATGGCGCGGGCTTCGAGATGGTCGGCTCGCTCGCCGTCGCCTTCGCGGTGGCGGGCATCGTCGGCCTGGCGCTCGATCAGGCGGCGCACCTGCCGCTGGTGAAGCAGGGCGCCTTGCCGGCCGCCATTGCTTCGATCGCCTCCGGGCTGGTGCTGGAGAACGTCACGCGCCTGCTGTTCGGTAACGACATGCGTGGCTACGATCGGCCGATCGCGCGCGACGTGCATGTCGGCGATATCCGCTTCAGCCCGCAGCAGCTCGAGACCATGGCCATCGCGGTCGCCATCATGCTGGCGATCTTCGCGGCGCTCGCCTTCACGCGCATCGGCAAGGCCATGCGCGCCTCGGCCGACAATCCCGAGCTTGCGGCACTGAAGGGCATCCGGCCCGAGCGGATCGCCATGATGGCGAGCTTCGTCGGCATGGGACTGGTTGGCGTTGGCGGCATGCTGCTAGGCCTCGACAGCTCGATCGATCCCCTGACCGGCGCGCGCATCCTGCTGTCGATCTTCGCCGCTGCGGTGCTCGGCGGCCTGGGCAGCGTGCCGGGTGCGGTTTTAGGCGCCGTGTTGATCGGCATCGCCGAGGAACTGTCAGTATTGGTCGTCGGCTCACCCTATCGCTCCGCCGTCGGCTTCTTCGCCATCCTGATCGTGCTGAGCGTCAGGCCCCGTGGGCTCCTGGGCGAGCGGGCCTTCTAGGATGCTGAACTATCTCCTCTACATCGCCACGATAGGCGGCATCTATGCGCTGCTGGCGTTGTCGCTGAACCTGATCTGGGGCGGCGCGGGGATGGTCAATCTCGGACTCGCGGGGTTCTTCGCCTTAGGCGCCTATGCCTCGGCGCTGCTGACGACGGCCGGCCATCTGCCGATTCCCGTCGGCTGGCTGCTGGCTCTGGTGGCCGGCGGGATCGGCGGGATCGTCGTCGTCTTTTCCACGACGCGTCTGCGCGAGGATTATCTCGCCATCGTCACACTGGGCTTCGCCGAGGTCGTGCGCTTGATCGCGTCGAACGAGATCTGGCTGACCCATGGCACCGACGGGATCTCAGGCATTCCCGGCCCGTGGAAAGGTTCGCTTGGCCGCGAAGGCTTCAACGTCGTCTATCTCGCGATCCTGATCGTCGCACTGGCGGTCGTGTTCCTGCTGATGCGCCGCATCGATCGCTCGCCCTACGGCCGCGCGCTGCGGGCGATTCGCGAGGATGCGCAGGTGGCACAGGTCGCGGGCAAGCCGGTGCTGCGTTTCAAGGCGCAGGCCTTCACGCTTTCCGCCGCGATCGCGGGGCTGGCCGGCGCGCTCTATGGCAACTTCACCTCGTACATCGCGCCCGATCTCTTCCTGCCGCTGATCACGGTCTATATCTTCCTGTCCGTCGCCTCGGGCGGCATCGGCAATCCGACCGGCGCGCTGATCGGCGCCTATCTCGTGATGGCCTTGCTCGAATCGGCGCGCTTCTTCGTCGAGCTGATCCCCTACGTCTCCGCCGTGCAGCGCGCCGCGCTCAAGGAGCTGTTGATCGCGCTCACCCTGATCCTGGTCCTGCGGCTCTTGCCCAAGGGCGTCCTGCCCGAACGTATCCCGCGCGCGCCGCGTGGCCTTGGCGGCTGATTCGGCCTGCCTCGTATCCATTGATCAAAATGGCGAGGCAAAGGTGCACGGGCGTAAACTCTCCAGTGATATGGCTTTCAATCCTCAGGAGTTCATTCATGGTCGGGCCTGCGCGCTGAAATGGCGCAAAAACCGGTTTTTGACCGTTTTTGCACCGTTTCCGACCGTTTATCACGGGCTGCAGAGGCGGGAAGACGCCGTACCGACAGGCTTTTTGCGTGCCGGCCGTCGTCAGCGCCGATTCAAAACGGTGGAAACGGCGAAAACCGATCTCAGCCAGAAAGAACGGTCGTTGTGCCAGTTAGCGCAGTTAGCGCAGCTGCGCTAAGCCGTGTCGTCGTCGGACGGTATCGTTCGAAAGCCCGGGAAAGAAGTTTGTTCAGAACGTGGAGAACATCATGACTGCCATCGACACTTGCATCGCCGCCGTCCGGTCCGGTCCGACCGACGCCATCTTCAAGGCGGTCGAGAAGGGCATGGCCGAGGTGGTGGGCCACAAGCTCTTCACGCTTCTCTACGTCGCGCCCAACGGCAAACGCGTGAAGCGCATGTACAGCAACATGCCCAGGGAATACCCCGTGGGCGGCTACAAGGAGATCAAGGAAACCGCCTGGCACAAGCAGATCCTCGGCCAGAAGAAGGCATGGGTCGGCTACAACAAGAAGGACATCCAGTGGGCCTTCTTCGATCACGAGTTGATCGTGTCGCTGGGCTGCGAATCGGCGATGAACATTCCCGTGCTCTACAACGGCCGCCTGCTGGGCACGATGAACCTGCTCGACGCCGAAGGTCACTACAAGGAGACCGATCCGCTGAAGTGCGAGCCGTTCGCCGCGCTGCTGGTCGGACCGTTCCTCGATGCCATCGCCGCCGATCCGGGATGAAGCGCTTCATCCTGACCGGCGCGCCCGGAGCAGGAAAGACCGCGATCCTTCGCCAGCTCGAGCTCGACGGCTTTGGCGTCGTCGAGGAGGCCGCGACCGACGTCATCGCCTTGCAACAGAGTCTCGGCATCGCCGAACCATGGACGAACGCCGCCTTCATCGACGACGTACTGGCGTTGCAGACCTTGCGTCGTACGCGGCTCGTCGATCCCATCCAGTTCCACGATCGGTCGGCCTTCTGCACGGCGGCGTTAGCGGAGTTTCTGGGCTATCCGCCCTCCGACGCGCTGCAACGCGAACTGGAATCGCTGAAGCACGAGGGCTTCTACGAAAAGCGTGTCCTCTTCGTGAAGCTTTTAGGGTTCGTCACACCGACGGAAGCCCGTCGCATCGGTCTCGAAGAGGCGCGGCGTTTCGAGACGGTGCATGAAAGAACCTACCGCTTGCACGGCTTCGAGCCGATCCCAATCTTATCGGGAAGCGTGCTAGATCGTGTGGCCGCCATCCGAGGAGTTTGTCGATGAATGCCGTCCTGGGCGACCTGCCGACCTGGAAACTGTCGGATCTCTATTCCAGCCCTGCCGGCACCGATCTCGACCACGATCTGAAGCGCGCCGCCGAGCAGGCCGAGGCCTTCGCCAAGGCTTACGAAGGCAAGGTTGCAAGCCTGGATGGTGCCAAGCTCGGCAAGGCGATCGCGGAGTACGAGGCGCTGTCCGACCTAATGGGCCGCATCGGTTCCTACGCGTCGCTCTATTATGCGCAGAACATGGCCGATCCGGAGCGGGGCAGCTTCTCGCAGAACGTGTCGGAGAAGCTCACCGACATGGGCTCGAAGCTCGTGTTCTTCCGGCTTGAGATCAACAAGATCGAGGACGCCGATCTCGCCGCGAAGCAGAAGGATCCCGCCCTTGCCAAGTACGGGCCATGGCTGCGCGATCTGCGTGTCTATCGCCCGCACCAGCTCTCCGACGAACTCGAGAAGGCGCTGCACGAGAAGTATGTCGTCGGCCACGCCGCCTGGTCGCGCCTGTTCGACGAGACGATCGCGCGGCTGCGTTACCCCTTCCGCAACGAGATGCTCTCGGAGCCGCAGATCCTCGACAAGCTGTCGAGCAAGGATCCCGAGGTGCGCAAGGAGGCCGCCAAGTCGTTCGGCAAGGTGCAGGGCGACAACATCGCCATCTTCTCGCTGGTCACCAACACGCTGGCCAAGGACAAGGAGATCGAGGACCGCTGGCGCAAGTATCCGCGGCCGCAGTCGGCGATGAACCTCGGCAACGTGGTCGAGGACGAGGTGGTCGATGCACTGGCCTCGGCGGTGAAGGCGGCGTACCCCAAGCTCTCGCACCGCTACTACAAGCTCAAGGCCAGGTGGTTTGGCGTCGACAAGATGCCGTACTGGGACCGCAACGCGCCGCTGCCCGAGCATGATGACCGAACCATCCCGTGGGCCGAGGCGGAGAAGGTCGTGCTCGATGCGTACAATGCCTTCTCGCCGGACCTGGCCAGTGTCGGGCGAAAGTTCTTCGGCACGGGCTGGATCGACGCTCCGGCGCGGCCCGGCAAGTCACCGGGCGCTTTCGCCCATCCGACGGTGCCGTCGGCACATCCCTATCTGTTGCTGAACTATCAGGGGAAGGTCAGGGATGTGATGACTCTGGCGCACGAGCTGGGCCATGGCGTGCATCAGGTGCTGGCGGCGAAGCAGGGCGCGCTGATGGCTGACACGCCGCTTACCCTGGCCGAGACCGCTTCCGTATTCGGCGAGATGCTGACCTTCCAGTCGCTCCTGAAGAGCGCGCCCGACAAGGCGACGCGCAAGGCCATGCTCGCGGGCAAGGTCGAGGACATGCTGAACACGGTGGTCCGCCAGATCGCCTTCTACGACTTCGAATCGCGGGTGCATATGAAGCGCCGCGAGGGCGAGCTGACGCCCGACGCTTTGGGCGAGATCTGGATGGCCGTGCAGACCGAGAGCCTGGGGCCGGCCTTCACTTTCGACGACGAGTACAAGCACTACTGGTCGTATATCGGCCACTTCATCCACTCACCGTTCTACGTCTATGCCTACGCCTTCGGCGACTGCCTCGTGAACTCGCTCTACGCCGTCTATCAGTCGGGCCTGCCGGACTTCCAGTCGAAGTACCTCGACATGCTGAAGGCAGGCGGTGTGAAACGGCACAAGGAGCTGCTGGCGCCGTTCGGCCTTGACGCTTCCGATCCTGCATTCTGGGACAAGGGTCTGGGTGTGATCTCGGGCTTCATCGACGAACTCGAAAAGTTGTAACTGACCGTCGCCTGTCGTCCTGAGCGTTGCGAAGGACCTGGCAGATCGACCAACGACTCTGGTGCTGGAGTGAGATCCTTCGCTACGCTCAGGATGACAGACGGAAATGGCTGACGAAGGCGACTCCTTCGGCGGACGGCTCGGCCGTTACGCCCGGGTCGGCGCCTCGGTCGGCGGACTGGCGGCACGGCTGGCGGGCGAACGCTATCTCGGCTGGAGCCTCGATCGCGACAAACATGCGTCGGATCTGAAAGCCGCGCTGGGCGGGTTGAAAGGCCCGCTGATGAAGGCGGCACAGCTTCTCGCCACCATTCCCGATGCGCTACCAGCCGAATATGCCCGCGAGCTGGCGCAACTCCAGTCGAACGCCCCGGCCATGGGCTGGGCCTTCGTGCGCCGGCGCATGGCGACGGAGCTGGGGCCAAATTGGCAGGAAAAGTTCCAGCGCTTCGACAAGGAAGCCTCCTTCGCCGCCTCGCTGGGACAGGTGCATCGTGCCGTGCTGCCGGACGGCCAGGAGGCTGCCTGCAAGCTGCAGTACCCCGACATGACCTCGGCGCTGGAAGCCGATCTCAACCAGCTGAAGCTCGTCTTCGCCGTCGGCCAGCGCTTCGACCCAGCGATCCGCACCGACGAGATTCATGCCGAGATCACGACGCGTCTGCGCGAGGAGCTCGACTACCGCCGCGAGGCCAAGCACGTTGCACTGTATCGTCACATGCTGCGCGACGAGCCTAACGTGCATGTGCCCGACGTCGTGCCCGAGCTGTCGACCGATCGGCTGCTCACCATGAGCTGGCTTTCGGGCGAGCCGTTGCTGAACTGGAAGCAACGTCCCCAGGAAGAGCGCGATGCCCTGGCGGTCAACATGTTCCGCGCCTGGTACGTGCCGTTCTATCACTACGGCGTCATCCACGGCGATCCGCATCTCGGCAACTACTCGGTACGGCCGGATGGCGCGGTGAACCTGATGGACTTCGGCTGCGTGCGTGTCTTTCCGCCGCGTTTCGTGCGCGGTTCGATCGAGCTGTATCGCGCTCTCATGACCGACGATGTCGACCGCGCCGTCGCGGCCTACGAGGATTGGGGTTTCACGGGCTTGAGCCGCGAGATGATCGCCGTGCTGAACCGCTGGGCGGCCTTCCTCTACGGCCCGCTGATGGACGACCGGCCGCGCCGTCTAACTGAAGGTATGGCCGAGGGTCACGGCCGCGACATGGCAGAGAACGTGTTCGGAGAGCTGCGCCGCATGGGTGGCGTACGCCCGCCGCGAGAGTTCGTGTTCATGGACCGCGCGGCCATCGGGCTGGGTTCGGTGTTCATTCACCTCCGCGCCTCGATCAACTGGCATCAGCTGTTCGAAAGCCTGATCGCTGGCTTCGACATCGACACACTGACCGTCCGCCAGGCGGAGGCGCTCGCGGCGGCGAGGCTGGTATGAACATCCTGGTGACGGGTTCGTCGGGCTGGCTGGGGCAGACCCTGGTGCCGCGGCTCAGGCGCGCCGGCCATACTGTGATCGGCATCGATCCGGTCGAGGGACCGACGACCGACATCGTGGGCACCATTGCCGACCGAGCGACGGTGCGGCGCACGATCCGCGATAACGCCATCCAGGGTATCATCCACGCCGGCGCGCTTCACAAGCCGCATGTCGCCACGCACGCCGCCACCAGGTTCATCGAAGTGAACGTGCAGGGCACGCTTAACCTGCTCGAGGAGGCGACGGCGCCCGGTTCGCCGGTCGACCGGTTCGTCTTCACCTCGACGACGTCGCTGATGATCAGCCAGGAGATCCGCGATGCGCACAAGCGCGGCGTCGATCGCGCCTTCTGGATCGACGAGGAAATGCAGGAGCTCGAGCCGCGCAACATCTACGGGGTGAGCAAGCTTTCAGGAGAGCATCTCTGCCGCATGGTGCACGGCGCATCCGGCCTGCCGATCGTCATTCTGCGCACGTCGCGCTTCTTCCCCGAGGAAGACGACATGGCGCACGAGATCATCCAGTCCGGCGCAAACACCAAGGCCAACGAATTCCTGTTCCGCCGCCTCACCGTCGAGGATGCCGCCGCCGCCCATATCGTGGCGCTCGATCGCGCGCCGCAGATCGGCTTCGACACCTTCATCATCTCGGCGCTGACACCCTTCAGTCCCGACGACTGCGAGCAGCTCATGGAATACGCACCGCTGGTCGTGCACCGCTATTTCCCGCGCTATCGTGAGATCTATGCGCGCCGCGGCTGGACGATGTTCGACTACATCGACCGCGTCTACGACTCGACCAAGGCCATGCGCCGCCTGGGCTTCGTCTGCCAGACCGACTTCGGCGACATCCTCACCCAACTCGACCGCGAGGACGGGATCTAGCCACGAACCTTCGGCATCATGATCATGTCCCACGGGCTCGGCACGTCGCCGTGCGGCACCCAGACGAGGGCGGGGGCATCGAGCGCAAATGCCTTGTGCAATGCGGCTTCGAGTTGCCTGGCATCGGTCGCCTTGAAGGAGGCGACGCCGAAGCTTTCGGCGAGCTTGCCGAAATCCGGGTTGGCGAGATCGCAGGCGATCAGGCGGTTGCCGTAGTGCTGCTGCTGGATGCGCTTCACGTTGCCGAAGGCGCCGTTGTCGAAGACCACGACCACGACGGCGAGCTTGTGGCGGACCGCCGTGGCCAGCTCGCCGATCTGGTAGAGGAAGCCACCGTCGCCCGCGATGGCGAGCACCTTCTTGTGCGGCATGGCGGCCTTCGCGCCCAAGGCTGTGCCAAAGCCCCAGCCGAGATTGTCCTGATAGCCGGGCGAGAGGAACGTGCGCGGCTTCTCGATCGGCAGTGCGACCCTCGAAGCGAAGCCGATCTGGGAGACCTCGTCGACGAAGATGCCGTCCTCGGGCAGCGCCACGCGGATGGCCTTGAGAAAGCTCGCTTGCGGTTCGAGCCGCGACAGGCGTTCAGCCAGCCAGGCGCGATGGCCGCCGATCTCCTCGGCGCGCGAGGCTCGAGGGCGATTGTGGCGGGGCAGGGCGGCAATCAGCGCGCGGAGCTGGTGGACGGCGTCGCCGATCAGCGCCACATCGGGCTTGCGCAGCCGGTCGGGCTCCTCCGGATCGATGTCGATGCGCACGACCTTGAGCTTGTCGTCGATGCCCCAGTTGCCGTTCTGGATGAAGAAGCGGGTGCCCACGGCGAGCACGGCGTCGGCGTCCTTCCACAGGCGATGGCCGACCGGCATGTCGACGGCGAGCCGATGGCTGCTCGGGATGACGCCGCGGCCGCGGCGGTAGGAGCTGACGGGCGCTTCCAGCAGCTCGGCGATGGCGATCACCTCGGCCGAGGCATCCTGCGCGCCGCCGCCCAGCACCAGCATCGGCCGCTCGGCCTGGCCCAGGATCTTCGCCGCCGCCTCGATCGCCTCGTCGTCGATCGTCTCCGCCGGCATCGGCAGCGGTGCCTCGGGCAGCGGCACTTCGGCGCGCCTGGCCCAGGTATCGAGGGCGCATTCCAGCGCCACCGGGCGCGGCCGGCCGGACGTGGCCTGCCAAACGGCCTGCGAAACGAGGCCTGGCGCATCCTTGGGCGCGCGGATTCGTTCGGCCCACTTGGTGATGTGGCGCATCAGGCCGAGCTGATCGTGGATCTCGTGCAAATGGCCATGACCGCGATCGATATCGGCCTGCGGGATCTGGCCGATCAGCCCAATTACCGGCGCATTCATGCCGTATGCGGTGAGGAGTGCGGCACTTGCGTTGAGCAGACCGGGGCCGGGCACTGTCGCAAAGGCCTGGGGCTTGCCGGTCGCGAGGGAGGCGCCCAGGGCCATGTAGGCGGCGGTCTGCTCGTGCCTTGGATGGATGACACGGAGTCGATCGGCGGCATGATAGAAGGCGTCGAACAGAGGGTCGTTGTGCAGGCCGGGCAGGGCGTAGACCGTGTCGAGGCCGTGACGCAGCAGGGTTTCGACCGTGGCTTCGGCGGTGCTCATCCGCGGCATGCGGGCTTTCCTTCGAAAATCGGCAAAGACGTGTCGGCCCGTCTATATGCAGCCCGTTCGTCGATCAAGGTTCGGCCCCTGCGCGCAGTCGCGCTGATCTCACTATCGCTCTTCGCCGGCTTGATCATGGGGTGCGTGGCGCTGGCCTTCGTCGCCGAGCGCCTGCAGGAGATCCTGACCGACGACCGCATGACCTACGACGTGGCTGAGGTGCCGGCGGCCGACGTCGGGCTGGTCCTGGGCACGGCGCCGATCCTGCCGCGCTATCAAGTGCCCAACCCCTTCTTCTACAACCGCATCGATGCGGCGGCGGCGCTGTGGCAGGCTGGCAAGGTGAAATATCTCATTGTCAGCGGCAACGGCATCAGTTCCAACCATGACGAGCCGGAAATCATGCGCGACGCGTTGATCGATCGTGGCGTGCCGGCCTCCGCGATCTATCGCGACGGCAAGGGCCTGCGGACCTGGGATTCGCTCGCACGGGCGCGGGACATCTTCGGCCAGCGGCGGCTGATCGTCGTTTCGCAGCGTGCCCACGTGGCGCGGGCTCTGTTCTTGGCGGGCGCTCTCGGCATCGACGCCTATGGACTCGAGGCGAGCGAGGACGACATTCCCCTGGATGCGCGCTCGACGCTACGCCCCTATCCGGCGGCCGTGCTCTCCTACTACGACGCGTGGCGCGGGCTTCTGCCGGCGGAGGGCGAACGCAAGGTCGTGGTCGGTGTCGACCCGCCGGGCTGAACGATGCGTCTGATGTGGATTGGCCTCTCGATCCTCTGCCTCGGCGCGTTGCTGTCAGCGCTCTGCTGGATGGCCGATTGCCGGCTCGACGATGTCGCGTCGCCCTACATGCGCGACTCTCCCGACGAGATTCCGGAGATGGACGTGGCCCTGGTGCTGGGGGCCGCGCCCATTGGCCCCGAAGGCGGTCCGAACCGCTATTTTGAATATCGTCTCGATGCCGCCGCTTCGCTCTGGAAGAGCGGCCGTATCCGCTACCTGCTGGTGAGCGGCGACAATCGCCGCGCCGACTACGACGAGCCGACCGCCATGCGTGACGGGCTGGTGAAGCGCGGCGTGCCCGCCTCGGCGATCTATCGGGACCTCGCCGGTATCCGCACCTGGGATTCGGTCGTACGCGCGCAGGAAATCTTCGGGCAGCGGCGGCTGATCATCGTCTCACAGCGCTTCCACCTTGCCCGCGCGATCTTTCTGGCGCGCCGCCAGGGGATCGAGGCCTGGGGGCTCGAGGCCCGCAACGTCGCCAATCCCTACAGCATCTTCACCAAGCTGCGGCGCTACCCGTCGGCGCTCCGGGCCTACTACGACGTCTGGCGCGAGCCGCCGCCGCGCCATGCCGGTGCGGCGGTGACGATCGGTGTCGATCCGCCGACCTGACCTCTGTCTAACGCGGCTTGATGACGCCGACGAGGTCGCGCAGTTCCGGGACCGGCGAGACGACAGGCTCGCCGGCGAAGTGGGCGTCGAGATTGCTGCAGACGAGCGACGTCATGCGCCGCTGGGCATGCTCGGTGCCGCCGCCGAAATGCGGTGTCATCACGAGGTTGTCGAGCTCGAGCAGTTCGGTGCCCGTGTAGGGCTCCTCGTCGAAGACGTCGAGTGCCGCGCCTTCGATGATATTGTTGCGCAGAGCGTGGGCGACGGCAGCCTCATCGACTGCCCAACCGCGGCTGATATTCACTACGTGGCCCCGCGGCCCCAGTGCCTTCAGCACGTTGACGTTGATGATGTGGCGGTTGGAAGCGTCGGAACGCAGCGCCACGACCAGGTAGTCACACCAAGTGGCAAGCTCCATGACGTCAGGGAAATACTTGAAGTCGACGTCGCCGCGCTTGTTGCGGTTGCAGTAGCCGATCTCCATGTCGAAGCCCTTGGCGCGCTTGGCGAACTCCATACCGATCGCGCCCAGGCCGAGGATGCCGAGCTTGCCGCCGGTCATGCCGGCGATGGCGCCGAAGCGGTTCGGGATGCGCTTGGTCCATTCGCCACGACGGATCATCTTGTCGGCACGCACGATGCGCCGGGTCGAGGCGAGCAGGATGCCGAAGGCCAGCTCCGCCACGTCGGGCGCGTTGGCGTCCGCGCCGTGCGTGATCATGATGCCGCGCCTGCGAGCGGCGGCGAGGTCGACGCGCTCGTAGCCCGTGCCGTAGCAGCAAAACAGCGAGAGACGGGGCAGCGCCGCCATCATGGCATCGGAGATGCCGACCGAGCCTGTGCTGACGATCGCCTGCACCCGGTCCGCGACACCGGGCGGGATGTCTTTCGGCGTAGGCTGTGGGTTCTCCATGCGTCCGACGATCTCGCATCGTTCCTCGAAGGCGGCGAGAGTGGTCTTGGTGAAGTGGAAACCGGTAAGAATGACGGGACGGTCAGGCATACTGTCGCGTAACATGCAGTCGCACGGCTCGTAAACCGAGCCTCATCGCGCGGCGAAAATCCAGCTTGGCAAAGAAGCGGGCGCTGTGCATGGTTCGCCGCACTTACTTCTCCCGTCTCCAATCGACCCAAGCGTTCCATGAAAATTGCAATTCTCAAAGAACGTCGGCCGCATGAATCCCGAGTGGCCGCGACACCTGAGACCGTCAAGAAGCTGAAGGCGCTGGGCGCTGAAGTGACCATCGAGGCCGGCGCGGGCGCTGCCGCGTCCTACACCGACCAGGCTTACAGCGAAGCCGGCGCAAATATCGTGCCGGATGCCGCTTCCGCGGCGGCGGCCGGCGATATCGTGTTCAAGATCCAGCGGCCCATGTCGGCATCCGAGGGCGTCGATGAGCTGGGGCTGCTGCGCTCGGGCCAGATGCTGATGTCGCCGCTCGGCGCGCTGACGAATCGCGAGCTGGTGCAGGCGCTGGCGGAGAAGGGCGTGACGGCGTTCGCGCTGGAGCTGATCCCGCGCATCACCCGTGCACAGTCGATGGATATCCTGAGCTCACAGGCCAATCTCGCGGGATACAAGGCCGTGTTGCTGGCCGCCGACAATTTCGGCCGCATCTTCCCGCAGATGATGACGCCCGGCGGGACGCTCGCCCCGGCACGTGCTTTCATCATGGGCGTGGGCGTGGCCGGCCTGCAGGCGATCGCGACGGCGCGGCGCCTCGGCGCCATCGTCACCGCGACCGACGTGCGTCCGGCGACCAAGGAACAGGTCCAGTCGCTGGGCGGCAGGTTCGTCGCCGTCGAGGATGAAGAATTCAAGGCGGCCGAGACGGCGGGCGGCTATGCCAAGCAGATGAGCGCCGAGTACCAGGCCAAGCAGGCCGCGCTCGTCGCCGAGCACATCAAGCTGCAGGACATCGTGGTCACGACCGCGCTGATCCCCGGCCGCAAGGCGCCAGTGCTGGTGAGCGAGGACATGGTGAAGACCATGAAGCCGGGCTCGGTGATCGTCGACATGGCCGTGGAGCAGGGCGGCAACTGCCCGCTCTCCGAATTCGGCAAGGTGGTCGAGAAGTACGGCGTGAAGATCGTCGGCCCGGCCAACCTGCCGGCCGAGCTGCCGACCGACTCCTCCTCGCTGTTCTCGCGCAACCTGCTGAACTTCATCACGCCCATGGTCGACAAGGAGGCCAAGGCGCTGAAGGTCGACACCAATGACGAGGTCGTGAAGGGCACGCTCGTCACCCAGGGCGGCCAGATCGTGCACCCCTCGCTGACCCAGACCCAGAACTAGGAAGCAGCCATGGACGACAAGCTGGCGGGCGAAGCCGCAAAACTCGCGACCCAGGCGCAGGATCTCGCCACCAACATCAAGACGATGGCCCAGCAGATCCTCGACATGTCGGCGCAGAACACGCTGAACGCGCCCGACGGCGGTCACATGCCGTTCGTCTCGCTGCTGACGATCTTCGCGCTGGCCTGCTTCGTCGGGTACTACGTGGTGTGGCGGGTGACACCGGCGCTGCATTCGCCGCTGATGGCCGTCACCAATGCCGTGTCCTCGGTGATCATCGTGGGTGCGCTTCTTGCGGCGGGCCTGCGGGGCCTGGGCGCCGCGCAGCTCTTCGGCGCGATCGCGGTGGCGCTGGCGGCGGTCAACATCTTCGGCGGCTTCATCGTCACGCATCGCATGCTGTCGATGTTCAAGAAAAAGACACCAGTGAAGAAGTAGGCGCCCAGAGATGACCCAGGAACTCGCCGCCTACGGCTATCTGATCGCTGCCATCTGCTTCATCATGGCGCTGCGCGGGCTGTCCTCGCCCGTGACGGCGCGCGGCGGCAATCTCTACGGCATCATCGGCATGGTGGTGGCCATCGGCGTCACCGTGGCCACGCCCGGCGTCGTCTCGCCCTATCTCATCATCGGCGGCCTCCTGATCGGCGGCGCGGTCGGCACGGTGGTAGCGATGCGGATCCAGATGACGGCGCTGCCTCAGCTCGTCGCTGCCTTCCATTCGCTGGTCGGCCTGGCGGCAGTGTTCGTTGCGGGCGCGGCGTTCGTGTCGCCCGAGGCCTTCGGCATCGGCTCGCCGGGCCATATCCATACCCAGAGCCTAGTCGAGATGGGCCTCGGCACCATCATCGGCGCCATCACCTTCACCGGTTCGATCGTGGCCTTCGCCAAGCTGCAGGGCCTGGTCTCGGGCGCGCCGCTGATCTTCAAGGGCCAGCATCCGCTCAACGCCCTGATCGGTGTCCTGCTGTTCGTGCTGATCGTGTGGTTCGCGCTGCACGGCCATCCGATCACGTTCATCCTGCTGATCGTGCTGTCCCTCACGGTGGGCTTCCTGCTGATCCTGCCCATCGGCGGCGCCGACATGCCGGTCGTCGTCTCGATGCTGAATTCCTACTCGGGATGGGCGGCGGCTGGCATCGGCTTCACCCTCGGAAACACGGCGCTGATCGTGACCGGTGCACTGGTCGGCAGCTCGGGTGCAATCCTGAGCTACATCATGTGCAAGGGCATGAACCGCTCGATCTTCAATGTGATCCTGGGCGGATTCGGCACCGATTCGGGCGGCGCAGCCGCGGCGGCCGGCCACAAGGATGCCCGGCCGGTGAAGTCCGGCTCGGCCGAGGACGCGGCCTTCCTGATGCAGAATGCGCAGAGTGTGATCATCGTGCCGGGCTACGGCATGGCGGTGGCGCAGGCCCAGCATGCCCTGCGGGAGATGGCCGACATCCTGAAGAAGGGCGGCGTGCAAGTGCGCTACGCTATCCATCCGGTGGCGGGCCGCATGCCGGGCCACATGAACGTGCTGCTGGCCGAAGCCAACGTGCCATACGACGAGGTCTTCGAGCTCGACGACATCAACCGCGACTTTGCGGCGACGGATGTTGCGTTCGTGATCGGCGCCAACGACGTCACCAACCCCGCGGCCAAGACGGATCCCAAGAGCGCGATCTACGGCATGCCGATCCTCGAGGTCGAGAAGGCGCAGACCGTGCTGTTCGTGAAACGCGGCATGTCCTCGGGCTATGCCGGCGTCGAGAACGAGCTCTTCTTCCGCGACAACACGATGATGCTCTTCGCCGACGCCAAGGTGATGTGCGAGAACATCGTCAAGGCGCTGGAAGGCAGCGCGCACTAGACGCGGACCCCGCCATGTCCATCTGCGCCGTTCTGTTCGATATCGGCGGCGCGGTCGATCTTGAATTCGCCTGGGAGATCGCCGTCGACGGCGCGATCGCGGCGGCCTGCGGCATGGAAAGCATTCGCGTCGATCCGTCGATGATCGAAGAGGCATCCGACAAGGCGGTCGAGGCGTTTGCGCCCGATACCTACGCCCACATGATTGAGAGCCTGTGCGGCGGCGAGCCGATCAGCATCGCGCGGGTGACGCAGCGCGTGAGGGCTATGACCTGCGCGCTCGATGCGTTTCAGTTGCGGCCGGGTATAAATACCCTGCTACAGAAATTGCGGAAATCAGGCGTAATATTGGTGGCCGTGAACGCGAAGGCGGAACGACCCGAGCTCGCGGGATTGTTCGAGCGCCAGATCGATGTGCCGCCACAGGACTGCATCTTCGTCGGCGACCGGATCGACAAGGACATCGCGCCCGCCAAGGCACGTGGGATGAAGACCGTTCAGTTCAGGAGTGGCCGCTGGCGCAAACAGCGTCCGCGCACCGAGGCGGAGACGCCGGACGCGGTCGTGACCGACGTGCGGGAGCTGGAAGAGGAGCTGCTGCGTTGGCTCGTGCGCAGCCCCCTCTCGTAGCCTCTTCCCTTTAGCGGGAGAGAGGGGCTAGTCGAGCCATTCGCGGCAGCCGAGATCGTCGACGGCCATGTGGATGCGGGCGAGATGCGGCCACCAGATGTGGGCGGGGATGTTCCAGGCGTGCTGCCACACGGGCTTCATCGTCATCCAGAGCACCGAGAGACGATAGTCGTCCTGCAGCGCGCGGCGGTCGTAGCCGGCAACGCCACGCTTCAGCAACTCGTCGTGATAGGCATCGAGCAAATGGCTTTCGCGGGTACGGCGGACGTCGGGATACCAGTGCAGGGCCATCTGATAGGCGAGGTCGTCGGTTGCGTAGTCGACGCGCCAACTGTCCCAGTCGAACAGGCGTGGAGTGCCGGCGATGCCGGGCCGGGGCAGGAAGCAGTTCCAGACATGGGCGTCGCCATGCACGATCGTCATGTGACGATGCGAATGGTAGCGCTCGCTGAGTGGGCCGGTGTGCTCGATTAATCGCTCATAAAAGGCGCGCTTGTCGGGCGTGAAGCGGTCTCCCAGAGCGTCAGCGAACTTCGTCACGGCTTCGGTCATCTGCCGTTGACCCGACGCCAGGTCGGCGAGATCATTCCAGGCGCCGATCGATAATCCGAGCCGCTTGTCGTCCCACCACGAGGCATGGAAGCGGGCGAGGGTACGGATAACCAGCTCGCTGTCGGCGAGCGTCGGTGGGAGCGGCCATTGCGAGGGGCTAGTGTGGGTGTCGCGCAAGTCATCCAGCAGGAGGTGCCAGTCGCCGGTGGCTTCGTCGAGGTGCAATTCGTGACAACGGACAAGAATGTCAGCCGGCATCTCGGGGGCGAGCGTGCGATAAAAGG
>Ga0153954_1000471_pt1 | contig 31986 bp, 31 predicted proteins | sample TSFL038MetaG_FD_102277 | JGI IMG/M metagenome (GOLD analysis project Ga0153954, IMG submission 102277) | Attine ant fungus gardens microbial communities from Florida, USA - TSFL038 MetaG | ecosystem: Host-associated > Fungi > Mycelium > Unclassified | place: USA: Florida, Wekiwa Springs State... | reverse complement strand
GGATGGTCCTGGCCGGGAAGTCGTCCTTCACGGCGACGACCTGCGGAAACAGCGACAGGAGGCTGACCGGCAGCCACGTCTTCTCGTAGTTGAACGGGATGTCCTTGATCAGGAACTCGTTGGTGAGCTGGTTGGCGGCATCGACCAGGAAGGTGTGGCCGTCCTTCGGCGCCTGCAGCACGGCCGTCTCGGCGACCAGGGAATTGCCGCCCGTGCGGTTGTCGATGATGACCTGCTGGCCGAGGATCTCGGCGGCGCGCGCTGCGATATTGCGGGCCACGGTGTCGGCCGCGCCGCCTGCGGCGTAGGCGACGATCCATTTGACCGGGCCCTTGGGCCAATCGTTGGCCTGTGCCCAGCCGTGTCGGGCAAGGAAGGGAGCGGCGGATGCCGCTCCCAGGACGCTGCGCCGACGGACGCGCATCAGATCTTGCCCCACATCTCCTCGACGACCCAGAGCGGAGCTTCGCCGCGGGCCACGCGCTGGACATTGTCGAAGCCGTTGCGCAGGCGCGTGATGTTGCTTTCCCAGGTCGGGCCGGCGAGATGCGCGGTCAGGATGACGTTGTCGAGCTTGAGCAGCGGGTTGTTCGGTGGGGTCGGCTCCTCGTCGAACACGTCGAGGCCGGCGCCGAACAGTTCGCCCCTGGACAGCGCCTCGGTCATCGCCTTCTCGTCGATCACCGGGCCGCGCGAGGTATTCACGATGATCGCCGACTTCTTCATCACGGCGAGTTCCGGCTTGCCGATCATGTGCCGGGTCGAGTCGTTCAGCGGCACGTGAAGCGAGAGGATGTCCGAGTGGCGCAGGATCTCGGGCAGCAAACGGAAGCGTACGCCGAGCGCGTCCTCTTCCTCCTCCTTGAGGCGGGCGATGTCGTAGTAGTGGACGGTCATGCCGAACGCCTTGGCGAGCCGTGCGACCTTCTTGCCGATCGTGCCCAGGCCGATGATGCCCAGCACCTTGTTGCGTACCTCGTGGACGGTCGGCGGCGAATTGCCGTGCCAGCGGCCGGCCGTGACATTGGTGTGCTGGGTGATCAGGCGGCGCGACACCGACAGCATCAACAACAGCGCATGCTCGGAGACCGCCACCGAATTGGCGCCGCCGTTGTTGCACATCGGCACCTTGGCCTTGATCGCCGCACCGATGTCGGCGCGGTCGTAGCCTGCGCTCAGGAGCTGGATCAGCTTCAGCTTCGGCGCGTCCTTGAAGAGCTGCGGGTTCACATATTGCTGCACGAAGCCGACGAAATAGTCGGCGCCGGGCAGGGCGGCCTTCTGTTCCGGTGAATTGTGCAGGGCCTTGACGATCTCGAAGCCCTTGGGGGCAAGGTCGTCGACCATCGAGATCGTGTCCTTCGGCCCGACGACCAGTACGCGTTCAACCATCAGAATGCCTCCGCAGCAGCACGATGCCCTTTGAGCAGACCGGGCAGCCGGCCCGGCTCGGTTCGGCCCCAGCCGCATTCGGCCGAGAGCCCGAAATCGTCGACGAAGCGGCGTGCGACGGCGACGCGCTGACGGTCGCCTGTTTCGTCGTCATGATGCAAGAGGCCGAGATAGAGCGCCGTGCCGGACGGCCGCTTCCACTGTCGCAACGGCGCATAAAACGCGGCGTCGGTGCGCTCCTTCGGCACCGGGATATGGAAGAAGTCGATGGTCCGCCGCGTCGCGGCCGCAATGCCTTCCATCATCTCGACCAGGATGGCGGCGTCCGTCGGCTGCACGAGATGTTCGTCGGCCGGCGAGCCGTAGCAGAGGTGGTAGCCCATCTCGGTCCCGGCAGGCACGGCGTCGCCGAGGCGACCCAGCATGGCGAAGGTCTGCGCCTTGTAGTCGGCCGGCCGATCCTTGAAATAATTCTCGAAGGCCAGCACTTCCTGGCAGACATCCCACTGGATGGCGAGGTCCGCCGCCGGGATGGCCTGGAGGATATTCGCCAGGGCGGCAAGCAGGGCCCGCTCGTAGACGCGGAAGTAGGCCTGGCGGGCAGGGCCGCTGACATAGAGGTAACCGCTGGAATGCGGCGTCGGCAGCGAGACCTGGAAGCGCGTGCCCGCGGCGATCGCCCCGGAGTCGCGCAGTCGCCGGAAGGTCTCGTACGACGCTGCCGCCGCCGCATCGTAGCCGGTCTCGAACGCGACCGTGTCGGGATCGACCCCGGGGCGAAAGCGCACTTGCGGGATCTCGCGCACTACCTTGCCGTCCCATTGCACGAACGGGAAGAGCGGGACGGTCGGGTCGATCTCCATGTCGGGATGGGCGCGCAGCATCTGGCCCTGGAAGTAGACCCAGCGCGAGCGCTCGCCGGTCTCGCCGTCGGGGATGCGCGGGAGAAAAGGGCCGAGCGCCTGAGCGAGCGTGCGGAATACTTCCTCGCTGCTGGCGAGCGGGATGCTGCCGATCAGATGCAGGCGCTCGCCCGACTCCATCAGGCGACCTTCTCGAGCTTTTGCAGCGAGCGCAGGAACTTCGGTACCGGCACGCCGGGATGGGTGCTGGGCCAGTTCGTGTAGCTCACCTCGCCGACATAGATGCTGCCCCGCGAATCGACGGCGAGGCCGTGCGGCGAAAGGAACTTGCCCGGCTCCTGGCCCGGCCCGTGCTCGCCGCCCAGGCGCTGGATCGTCTTGCCCTTGCGGTCGACGATGGTGAGGCGGGGACCGATGTTCGTGTGCTTGGTATTCACCGGCATGCCGGGGCCGAGCTCACCGATGATGAAGTTCGGCTTCTTGCCGCCGCAGCAATAGAGCGCGCAAGGCCGGTGCATGTTGTTCCACTGCATCTCGTACTTGCCGTTGCCGTCGAACACCTGCACGCGATGGTTTTCGCGGTCGGCGACATAGACCCAGCCGTCCTCGTCGCTGACGATGTTGTGCACGATGTTGAACTCACCCGGATCGGTCCCGGTCGTGCCCCAGCACATCAGGTGCTTGCCGTCGGGCGAGTATTTGTGGACACGGGAATTGCCGTAGCCGTCCGACACGTAGATCTCGCCCTTGGGTGAAAGCGCGGTGTGGGTGCAGCGATTGAAGGGTTTGCCACTCAGAAAGGGCGCCGGCTGGTTGGGTACGCCGATGGTCAGCAGCACCTTGCCCTCGGTCGTGATCTTGCGGACCGTGTGATCGCCATCATCGGTGCAATAGAGATTGTCGTCCGTATCGATGTGCAGGCCGTGCGCGCGGCCGAACAGGCCTTCGCCCCAGGAACGCAGGAAATTGCCGTCGCGATCGAACACCATCATCGGGTGCTGGCCGCGATTGAAGACATAGACATTGTCCTTGCTGTCGCAGGCGACCGCCGCGACGTCGCGGAACTCCCAGCCGTCGGGCAGCTTCGCCCAATTCTCGACGACGCGATAACGATGCTCGCCACTTCCAAGGACTACGCTCATTGCAACTCGCTCCTGGTCACGCCGACGCTACGATGGTGTCGGCGATCTTTTCCGCCGTCATCAGAGTCGGGAAATTGGTGTTGGCGCAGGGCACGATGGGGAAGATCGAGGCGTCCACGACGCGCAAACCCTGCACGCCCTTCACGCGGCCCTGGGTGTCGGTGACCGCCATCGGATCGTCGGCCCGGCCCATGCGGCAGGTACAGGAGGCGTGCCAAACGCCGATCGTGTTCTTCTTCACGAACTCCTCGAGCGCGTCGTCGTCGTTCATCACCTGATCGAAAGTGAAACCTTCGACGACGAGGTTCTCGATCATGTACTTGCGCAGCGTCTGCGGGCCGTCGAGGAACTGGGCGATGATCGCGGTCAGGATCTTGTTCTTGTTGTTGACCACACCGATCTTGCGCACTTTGTCGGTATAGGAGGCGGGGAAGGGTGTGTCGGCGACAGCCTTGACCACCGGCAGCATCTGCAACGCCGCCATCTTCCGGAAGCCGTATTTCAGCCGCTCGACGTCGCGGGTATCGGACAGGAGGTTGAACTCCACGACCGGCTCGGCCCGCCAATCACGCGAGGCCAGCTTGACCTGGCCGGTCTCGGAATAGGTGCGATTGATGAAGGTGAGCAGCGAAGCGATCTGCTCGCCGACCGCATGCCATGCCGATTTGTTGACCACCGCCGTGAACATGTCGCCCTTGGGAATCCCCGGCAGTCCCGACGAATAACGGATACCGAGCTGGATGTGGCGGCGCGTGTGCTGGTTCATGCGGTTGCCGCGCCGGATGAAGGAGGAGAGCGAGATCGACGGATGGTCCATCAGCCGCTGGCCGACGCCCTCCAGCGCCGACACGACGGCGATGCCCATGTCCTTCAACTGTCCGACCGGACCGATGCCCGCGCGCATCAGATGCGCCGGCGAATGGATGGCGCCGGACGAGAGGATCACTTCATTGGCGCGGAACTCGGTCTCCTTGCCCTTCACGTTGGCGACGACGCCGACGCAGCGCGTGCCCTCGAAGATCAGCGACTTTACTTGCGTGTCGGTCGAGATGGTCAGGTTGGAACGCTTGCGCGTCTCCGCGCCGAGATAGCCCATGGCCGCGGAGACGCGCTGCTCGTTGGCGTTGGAGTGCGTGACCGGAAAGTAGCCGTCGACGAACTCGCCATTCTGGTCGGGCAGGAACGTCATGCCGGCCTGCTTGCAAGCCTCGGCGACGGCCGTGGCGTAGCCGGTCCAGTGCTCGACGGGAATGCGGCGCACGGGAATGTGGCCATCCTTGCCATGCCACTCGTTGCTGATGTCGAGATCGCGCTCCACTTTCTTGAAGAAGGGCAGGACCTGATCCCAGCCCCAGCCCTCCGCGCCCCGATTGACCCATTCGGCGAAGTCGGTGGGCGCGCCGCGATTGGCCATCTGGCCGTTGATCGACGAGCCGCCGCCTAGCACACGCGCCTGCTCGTACTTGCGCAGCGGTGGTCGGCTTTCATGCGGGTTGTTGTGGCTCACGACCTGGGTCGTGACCTTGAGATCGGTCCAGTGGAAGCGGGGATCGAAATAGGCAGTGCCGGAATAGGAGTCGCGGATTTCCGGCGGTTCCTGGCCGGGCGGCGTGTCCTGGCCCGCTTCGCAAACCAGCACTTTCTTCGAGCTCTTGGCCGACAGCCGGTTGGCCATGACCGAGCCCGCCGAGCCGCCGCCTACGATGATGTAGTCGTACAAGGCCGTTTCCCCACGTTATTTGCCGATGACGCTACCACATCGGGACCGGCCCGAAATCGCCCTATTTCAAGGTGCAACGGGTTCGGATGGCAGGCGTTTCTTTCGCCATGAGGATCGTCGCAAAATTCCTTGCGATTGCCGTGCTGCTGAGCACAGGCGCGGCCTGGGCGCAGGATGAGGTCGAAGTCGATCCCGCGGCGCAGGCGGCCAAGCGTGATATCGAGAGCCAGGGTTATCGCGACGTGCGCGGTTTGGCGGAGGACCAAAACGGCGTCTGGCACGGCCGTGCGCTCGCCGGTCATACCGAAGTCCAGCTTCTGGTCGACCGCGATGGCAACGTCTCGCTCAATCGCGGCCAGTGACGTATCCTTCCTGCCTTAGCGCAGGGAGGACCGCATGCCTGACGTCACCACCAGCAATGCCGACATCGCCACGCCCGAACTGATGCAGGCGATCTCCGCCTCGTTCAACAGCCGCGATGTCGATCGCATCGTCGAGCACTTCACCGACGATGCCACCTTCTGGCTGGCGCGCGGGCCGGAGCCCGTCGGCCGCACGCTCAAGGGCAAGGAAGTGATCCGCAAGACGCTTGCCGATCGCTTCAAGGTGATTCCCGACATGCGCTGGGACCACAAGGAGTACATCTATGCCGGCAACCGCGCGATCTCCGTCTGGACCGTGAAGGGCAAGGGCGCCACGGGCGAGGACCTGAACTACCAGGGCTGCGACATCTACACATTCCGCGGCGGCAAGATCTGCGCCAAGGACACGTACTGGAAGATCGTCGAGCACAAGGACCGGCTCTGAGTCCACGAATGCGGGTCGCGTTTCTGGCAACAGCGTTGTTTGCGTTCGCAGCCGTTGTGGCGAACGCGCAGGAGGCCGTCGGCGTGGAGATCGTCGAGCGCGGCCTCTACACGATGGAGGTCGTGGAGGTACAGCAGGATCCGAGCGGGGTGCCGCACGATGTCGTGCAGAACCTCTGTCACATCTCGTCCTCGACTGCCGTGCCCATGAAACTCAACGTCCATTTCGGCTTTCGCTATCGTCTGATCGGCGTGCCGGAAGGACAGGAGGTCGAAGTGCGTGCGGTGACGCGCTATCCGACAACGGTCTCGCCGCCGGGCGGTCCGGGGCCGATCACGGAATCGGGCTATACGGGTCGGCTGAGGGCCGGTGTGGTCTCCTACCACGGCTACGGCTTCGACTACGATTGGGAGCTGATCCCGGGCCGCTGGTGGCTCGAGATCTGGCAGGGCAAGCGCCGGCTCGCGGCCCAGTCGTTCGACGTCATCGACGGGCTGAAAGAGAAGCCTTCGGAAGAGGCGCCGAACTGCTTCGAGCTGTCGAGTTAGAGCTCGCGCCGCACCAGCGCCGCGCCTTCGGCCAGCGCCTTCAGCTTCCCGAAGGCTGTGGCACGCGGCAGGTATTTCATGCCGCAGTCGGGCGCGGGCAGTAGCTTGTCGGGCGTGAGATACTTCAGGCCGGCGCGGATGCGTTCGGCAACCTTCTGCGGCGTCTCGATCTCGGGATCGTTGAGGTCAAGCACACCCAGCATCACCTTCTTGGGGGCGAGATCCTTCAGCACGCCGAGATCGATCTTGGGGTGCGCCGATTCGATCGAGATCTGCTGGGCGATGGTGTCGGACAGCTGCGGCAGGAAAGAGTAGCCCGTGGGCTTGCTGAGGCCGGGCACGACAGCGGCATAACCGAAGCAGAGATGCACGACCGTCGGAACCTTGATGCCTTCGAGCGCGCGGTTGATCACCTTCACGGCGTAGCGCTTGGCTTCCTCGGGATTGTTGCGCAGCCAGGGCTCGTCGAGCTGGATCACGTCGGCGCCGGCTTTCACCAGATCGTGCGCTTCCTCATTCACCGCGGCGGCGTAGTCCATGCACATGGCCTCGGCATCGCCGTAGAAATCGTCCTTCACTTGCTGGCCCATGGTGAAAGGGCCGGGCAGGGCGATCTTGGCGGGCTTGTCGGTATTGGCGCGCAGGAACTGCATGTCGCGCAGCTCGACCGGCCTCGTACGCTTGATCTTGCCGACGACGCGCGGCACTTGTGTCTTGCCCGAGCGCGCCATCACTTCGCCCGGCTTCTCGAGATCGACGCCCTCGAGCGCGGTGGCGAAATGATTGGAATAGCTTTCGCGGCGCACCTCGCCGTCGGTGATGATGTCGATGCCGGCGCGCTCCATGTCGCGGATGGCGAGCAGGGTGGCGTCATCTTGTGCCTGCTGCAGGTAAGGCTCGGGCACGCGCCAGAGATCCTTCACGCGCGTGCGCGGCACCATCTTGGAGAGCATTTCGCGATTCACCAGCCAGTCGGGCTGGGGATACGAACCGACGACGGTCGTCTGCAGAAGTGTGTTGTTCATCTCATTGCGCCTTTATGCCTGCAGCCTTCACCAACTCGCCATTTTCCTTGAGCTCACGCACGACCAGCTCGTCGAATTCCTTCGGCGAGGTTGGCGAGGGGTCGGCGCCTATTTTGGCCAGTCGCTCTTTCACTTCAGGGATGACGAGGACCTCGATCACAGCCTTGTTGAGCTTGTCGACCACGGCGGGCGGCGTGCCGGCCGGTGCCAGCAGGCCTGCCCAGTAGTCGTAGCCACTGCCCTTGTAGCCGGCCTCCTCGGTGGTGGGCACGTCCGGCAGCACCGAGGAGCGCTTCGGGCTACCATTCGCGAGCGCGATGACCCGCTTCTCGTGGATCAGCGACAGGGCGGAGACGACCGGCGAGAAGAAGTACTCGACCCGGCCGCCCATCACGTCGTTAAGCGCCTCCGGCGTACCCTTGTAGGGGACGTGCAGCACATCGATGTCGGCCGCGACCTTGAACTTTTCGCCGTTGATGTGGGTGGCACTGCCGACGCCAGCCGAGCCGAATGACATCTTGCCAGGATGGGCCTTCGCTTCCTTGACGAGGTCGCCGACCGTCTTCCAGCCCTTGTCGGGCGACACCACCAGGATGTTGGGCTGGCGCGCGAGCAGACTGACCCCCATCAGGTCCTTGGCCGTGTCGTAGCTCAGCTTGTAGATGAAGGGGCCAACGGTGTGGCCCGAGGAATTGAGCAGTAGCGTGTAGCCGTCGGGCGTTGCCTTGGCGACTTGGCCGGCGGCGATCGTGCCGCCGGCGCCGGGCTTGTTCTCGACGATCACCGGCTGGCCGAGCTTGGCCGACAGCTCGTTGGACATGGCACGGCCGATCACGTCGGTCGCGCTGCCCGGCGTGAAGGCGACGATGATATGGACCGGCTTTTCCGGCCAGGTGTCGGCCTGGGCCGTAGTAGCCGCGAACGCCAGAGCGGCGGCAGCGGCGATCAAGAGACGCATGTTTCCTCCCCCCGTCTTCTTTTATTCAGCGGCGATTTGCCGGCTGATGCTGGGCACGTTCAGGCGGCCCAGGATTCGTTCGCCCGACGCAGCAAGCTTGTCCCGGATGGCGCCGAGATCGGCACGCAAAAGCGCGCCATCGCGCTTGGCAAAGCGGCCAGCCACCAGCACATCGCGCACGCGCGCCCCCGAGCCCTGCATGACCACCGAGGCGACGGCATCGTGCACGGGCCACATGGCGAGCGGGCCCAGCGACATGATGGCAATGTCAGCCTGCTTGCCGACGGCGAGGCTGCCGATGCGATCAGCCATGCCGAGCATCATGGCGCCGCGCGTCGTGATCCAATCGAGGGCTTCGGCGGCCGGGATCGTCGAGGTCGATGGAATGCCTCCGCTCTTCGCCCGTTCAGCGGCGTTGTCGAGCGCGCGCTGGGAGGCAAGGGCGATGCGGGCCACGGTGAACATGTCGCCGCTGATCGCCGATTCGAGATCGACGCCGACCGAGGGTGCCGAGCCAAGCGCCCGCAGCCGGCCGGTGATGGGATGGCCGTGGCCCTGGCCCATCTCGTTCTCCGGCGTGATCGAGAAGCTCACGCCCAGATCGACGAAGGCCTCGAGCTGCGCATCGGTGAGGTTGTTGCCATGCACGATGTTGATGTGCGGCCCGACCAGGCCGCGCTCCATCAGGATCTCCCAGCCGCCGGGAGTCTTGGCCTCGCCACCGCCCTGATGCATGGAGGCGACCAGGCCCATCTCCCGGGCCAGCGCGAAATCGTGCGCGCTGACATCGAGCGTCGAGTAATGCGGGCCGAGAACGGCCATGCCGAGAGTCACGAGCGCCTGGGGGTTGGCCAACGGTCCGCGCAGCAGCCGCTCGATTTCGTGGCGCGGGTGAGGGACCTCCGAGAAGTGTGGTTCGCCGGGCTTGGGATCGGGTTTGGGCGAACCGTGAAAGAAGGCGGCGCGAATGCCGCTTTCCTTGAGGCCGGCGATGCCCGCGTCGGTGTGCTCGGGCGTGGGATTGTTGTGCGCCCAATCGACCAGGGTCGTGACGCCGTGGTCGAGCTGGTTCAGCGCACCAGCCAGGGTGGCGATATGGATGTCGTCCGGCACGAAGACCGTGGCGAGGCCGGCGTGCACGTGTCGGAAATATTCAAGCAGCGTCCAGTTGGCGGCGACGGAGCGCAAGGCCGTCTGCCATGTGTGCATGTGCGCGTTGATGAGGCCGGGCAGGACGAAATGGCCGGTGCAGTCGACCGTCTCCGCTCCGGAAGCCGAAAGCGATGGACCGACGGCGGCGATGCGATCGCCCTCGACCAGCACGTCACCCTTGGGCAACACGCCGAGCGCGCGATCCTGCGTGACGACGATGCCGGACTTCAGCAGCAACGTCATGTCAGGCGAGCCCGTCGCTGACCTTCACATTCTCGGATTCGAGCTTCATGCCGGCGGCGCGTGCCAATTCGAGCAGCAGGACGGAAAAATCGATGTCGCCGGGATACTGGTTGGCGAGCGACTGGAGGCTCTCGCGCGTCACCGAGGCCGTCGGCATCATGACGCCCTGTGCCTTCGCGGCGCCCATGCCGAGCTCCAGATCCTTCAGCAGCAGCTTGGGTGTGAACGTCGTGGTGAAATCGAGATTCACCAGCGCCGGTGACTTGTAGCGCGTGTACATCGAACCCAGCACGCTGTCGTTGATCGAGGCGAGGAACACATTGCGCGGGATGCCGGCCTTCTCGGCGAGAACGGTGATCTCGCACAGGGAATGGATGATCACGCCGAACATCGTGTTGTGCGCGATCTTCCAGATGCGCGACAGCTCGCCTTCGCCGACATACATCGCCGAGCGGCCGAGCGCCGCCAGCAGGGGCTGCACGGCGTCGTATTCGGCGCGGGGCCCCGAGGCCACGACCAGCAGCTTGCCCGCCTTGGCGACCCGCGCATTACCGGACACGGGCGCGCTGAGGTAGGCAACGCCGGCCTCGGTCAGGCCCTTGCGGATGTCAGCGGAGCCGGTGTCGGAAATCGACGACATATCGACGACGCGCTTGGGTCGTGCCTTTCCCGAAAGAACGCCGTCCCTGCCGAACAAGATCTCTTTGAGGTCGTCGGTCGTCGAGACCATGGTGAAGACCGTTGCGCAATGGGCCATCGCGGCCTTGTCCGTCACCACCTCGGCGCCGATCTGGGCCAAGGGATCGGCTTTCGAGGCGGTCCTGTTCCAGACCGAGAGGCCATGACCTGCTTTCACAAGACGTGCGGCCATGGCCTCGCCCATGCGGCCAAGACCGATCCAGCCAATTTCGTGGGATGCCTTGCTGCTCATCGATGAAACCTCTTGTGGGCTTTTGCGTTTGTCGTGTCGCCGCAGTGTGAGAGGGGTTTCCAGCGCTGTCCATGTCTCTCCGTTGGACTCTTGCCATCGTTCTGCTGGCGGCGCTTGCGGCCTGCAGCGGCAGTCTCCCCAACACCGCGATCTCCCGGCATCTCGCGGCGCGCTACACGACGGAAGTCGATACCTCGACGCCGATCGCGACTGTGATCCACGATCGCGGCATTCACCCGCCGGATGCAACTTTTTCGACGCCATTGCTCGAACAATTGCGGGCCGAACTGGCCAAGAGCGACGTGAACGGCGCCTATGCCGGCGTCACCTACGACCTGACAGAGGGCAATCGGCTCGAGCCGGACTGGATCGTGCAGAGCCCCAATCGCTGGGGACGACGCGCCTCCGATCTGCCGTTCTTTCCCCTCGACTGCACCAACTGCGAACGTGACGTGCGGCTGCCGGCCTGCACAAGCGACGCCGATTGCGGCGGTGGCACCTGCGGCGAAATCTGGGGCGGTCGTCGTGTGTGTCTCGGTCATTCGGACACGCTCATGGTGCGCGTGCACGATCTTGTCGCGAGCGCGAAGCAGCGGGTCGACATCACCGCACTGCAGCCGCCGCCCGACACACGTTACCTCGGCGCGCTGCGCGACGCGCTCGACACGCTCTCGCACGGGACGCATCCGGTCACTGTGCGCTTTCTGATCGGCCAATATCCGCCTGAAGGCGCGGACGCGGCGGCGTTCCTCAAGGCTCTGACGGAAGGGATTTCAGGGCCGAACCTGTCGGTTGCGGTCGCGGCGATGCGCTCCTGCGAGGCCTTCGACGACTGCGACAGCTTCTCGTGGAACCACTCCAAGATCATCACGGTCGACGGCACCGAAGCCATGGTCGGCGGCCATAACCTCTGGTCGTCGGACTATCTCGTCGACAATCCCGTGCACGACCTCTCGATGCGCGTCAGCGGTCCGGCGGCAGCGAGCGCGGCTCATTTCGCCGACAAGCTTTGGACCTATGTCTGCGCCAACACCGACAAAGCGCCGGCCATCACGGTCGTGAGCTGGAGCAGCGGTCGCACGATGAGCGGGTGTGTGACGCCTCCCGCATTGCCTGCACGCAAGCCCGTGAAAGACGGCGTACCGATCCTGGGTGTCGGCCGTCTGGCCGCCGGCATCACCAAGGATTTCACCGACCAGAGCGGGCTCGCGCGCGACCTGATGCTCGCGAGCGCCCATCACAACATCCGCATCGCCCAGCAGGACCTGGGCTTCGGTCTCTACCGCGCCGATACGCTGTTCCCCGACAGCACGATCGACCGGCTGGTCGACTTCCTGCGACGCGAGGACGGCGACATCTATATCGTGCTCTCGAATCTCGACGCTGCGGGCAACAGCGGCAGCATCTATTCCAACGGCGTCACTCTGGCTCAGCTTGCGTTGCACCTGCGCGACGCGGTCCAGGCGCGCATCTACGCCCGCGAGCCGTTCAAGCGCTACGAGGGCCGCGGCGGACCCGATCCAACCAACGCCATGCTGTGCAACCGCGTGCATCTGGCGCCGCTCCGCTTCGGACCCGATTCGCGTTGGCCGAGCGGACAGCCCTTCGCCAATCATTCCAAGTTCTGGATGATCGACGAGCGCGCCTTCTACATCGGCTCGGACAACATGTATCCGGTCAACCTGCAGGAATACGGCTACATCGTCGCCGACCACCGGGCGGCGCAGGAGATCGCCAATGCCTATTGGACACCGCTCTGGGAATGGTCAAAGCGCGCGGCGGTGTCAGGCCCCGAGGTCAAGGACTGCATCTTTCGCAACGTGCCGAATCACTGATCCAGCCCGAGGCGCTATACGTAGCAAGAGTACAGGAGGCGCAGATGGGTATTCCCAAGACACTTTTGGCGATGGCGATCGTCCTGTTTCCCTTGGCGGCGGCGGCTCAATCGGGTGACGCCGCTTACTGCAAGGCGCTCGCGAGCGAATATCGGAAGTATTACGTCAAAACGAGCGGGCACATGGTCAATCCTGGACCGGTCGACGGCAACATTGCCGCCGATGAATGCATGGAAGGCAACACAGCGGGTATTCCGGTATTGGAGCAAAAGCTGCGCGACGCCAGGGTGAATCTGCCGCCGCGCGGCTAAGCTAGGCTTTTGCTGGATCAATCGGCGTCACGACGCCTTCGGCCGCCTCGATCACCTCGCCGGCATCGAGGCAGAGATCCTCGCGATTGCGCATGGCCATGATCTGCACACCCGTGCGCAGCTTTTCGTGGCTGCCCACCGGCACCGCGAGACCGGGCAGGCCGAGCAGGGGGCACATCAGCGAAGGCCGCATCGAATCGAAGATCGCGTGCTGGCCCTCGACGGTGGTGTCGGTCACCTGCTTGGGCGGCAGATCGGCCAGTACCGGCATGATCACCAGCGGCCACTGCTGCATGAACGTCATCCACCGGAACAGAACGCCCTCGCGCTCGGCGAGCGCCTTCATGTAGGTGGCAAGGTCGACGGGCTTGGCGAGCTCGAACCACGACCGCATGGCCGCGATGCCGTCGGCGTCGCCCATTTTTTGCATGTTGGGCCACAGCATGGCGTGAGCTTCGGTGGCGATGATCTCGTGCCACAACTCGACGCCGCGCTCCAGGTCCGGAGGCAGAACCTCCTCGACGACATAACCTGCCGCCTGCAGGTGTGCAGCCGCGTGGCGCACCGCCGCCGACTGCGCCGGATGGGTCTTTGTGCCAGGAAACTCCGGAACCAACGCGACCTTGATCGGCCGCGCGGGTGGCGCGCCGCGCATCGGCACATCACTCCAACGCCAGTCGCGCACGTCGCCGCGCGCCATCACCTCGAGAGCCAGCCGCGCGTCGCGGACGCTACGGGTGTGGGGGCCCTGTACCGCCATCAGGATGCCGCCGATCGGCCGGCCGGCATTGGCAGCCGTCGGGTTGAAGGAGGGGATGCGGCCGAAGCCGGTGCGCAGGCCGACCACGCCGTTGCAATGGGCCGGGAAGCGGATCGAGCCGCCGATATCGTTGCCGTGGGCGATGGCGCCGATGCCGACCGCCGTCGCCGCACCTGCGCCGCCGCTCGATCCGCCCGGCGTCACCGAAGGATCGCGCGGATTGAGCGTGCGACCGTGCAAGGCGTTGTCGCTGAAGATACGCATCGAGAAGGCAGGCGCATTGGTGCGGCCAATGATGATCGCACCGGCGTGGCGGAGATTGGCGACAACGGGACTGTCTTCCTGGGCGATGAAATCCTTCAGCGGTATGACGCCGTTGTCCGTCGGTTGACCTTGTACATCGACGTTGATCTTGATCGTGACGGGCACGCCATGCAGCGGCGGCAGCGCGTGGCCGCGCGCGCGGGCGGCATCGGCCGTCTCGGCGGTAGCGCGTGCCTCCTGCTCGTAGACGCGCACGACAGCGTTGATCGCCGGATTGACCTTGTGCAGGCGGCCCAGCACCGAATCGACGGCCTCCTTGGCCGACGCTCGGCCGGTGCGAATGAGCTGCGCGAGACCGGTCGCGTCATACTGCCAGAGATCCATGTCGGAGGCCTTCGTTAACGGGATTTTCCAGCGCGGACATGCTTCTGGAACGCCAACAGCGCGCTCGAACATAGCATGTCGTGCCTGCGCACGAAGAGCGTCTGCACGTGAGCCTCTGTCCTGGGCAGGCGATGGACGGCGATCTTTCCGCCACGCCAGACCGGTCCGACGAGCGCGCGGGGCATCAGGGTGATGCCGAGACCGGCGGCGACCGCGCCGAGGATCGCTTCCAGGGTGCCGAACTCCAGTCGCCTGAGGCCGACAATGCCGCGGCGGGCCAGCAGCTCCTCCAGCCGCTGGCGATAGGAACAACCGGCTCGCAGGATGATCAGGCGCAGATCGGGTTGGAGCAGCAAGTCGGAAACGTCACGCGTACCGGGTGCGGTGAGAAGGGCGAGTTCCTCCTCGAAGACCGGTGCCGTGACAAGATCGGCATGGGTTATCGGGCCGCAGACGAAGGCGCCTTCGACCTCGCGGGCCAGCACCTGTTCGATCAGCTCGGCCGTTGTGCCGGTGCACAGCACGAGATCGACATGCGGATGTGCTGCGGCATAGGAAGCGAGCAGGGGCGACAGGCGCAATGCCGCCGTTGTCTCCAGCGAGCCGACAACCAGGGTGCCGCTCGGCGCGCCGTCGTCCCGGGCGGCGCGGCTGGCTTCGGCGAGCAGGGCATCGAGGCGGGCGGCATAGGGCATCAGACGCTCGCCGGCCGCGGTCAGGCGCGCGCCGGCGCGGCTGCGCTCGAACAGCGCGACACCGAGCTGCTCCTCCAGGCGGCGGACGCGCTGGGTGACGTTCGACTGCACGGTGTTGAGCGCACGCGCAGCGCGGCCCATGCCGCCGAGGCGGGCGACGGTGGCGAAGGTGGCGAGGTCCCGTGTGTCCATGGCATCAAATTTACCGATGCCTGTGATCAATATAAATCACTATTTATGATGGTCATCACGGCCTATGTTTCCGGCGGAACAAGGAGTGTCCCATGAAGTGGCAAGACCGACGCCTGCTCGACCTGTTCGGCATCGAGCATCCGATCATCCAGGCGCCGATGGCAGGTGCCGTCTCGCCGCAGATGGCGATCGCCGCTGCCGAAGCCGGCGGTATGGGCTCCATTCCCGCCGCCATGCTGACTCCCGACACGTTGCGCGCCGAGTTGCAGACCGTGAGGCAGGGCACCGGCAAGCCAATCAGCGTGAATTTCTTCGTCCATCCGGATCCGGTTCCGGACGAGGCTCGTGAAACTGGCTGGCGCAAGCATCTCGCTTCCTACTATCAGGAACTCGGCCTGGCGCCCGATGCCGGGCGCAATTCGCCGACCCGCGCGCCGTTCTCGGCGGCGATGTGCGATGTCGTCCTGGAGTTCAAGCCGAAGGTGGTGAGCTTCCACTTCGGCATGCCCGACGCTGCATTGCTCAAGCGGGTGAAGGATGCCGGCCTGTTGGTCATGAGCTCCGCCACCTCGGCGGAGGAGGCGCGGTGGCTGGAGGATCACGGTTGTGACGCGGTGATCGCTCAGGGCAACGAAGCCGGCGGCCATCGCGGTATGTTCCTGAACGAGGATATTTCGCGTCAGGCGGGCACGATGGCACTGGTGCCACAGGTGGTCGATGCGGTGAAGGTGCCGGTGATCGCCGCCGGCGGCATTGGAGACGGACGCGGCATCGTGGCGGCGCTGGCGCTGGGCGCGGCCGGCGTACAGGTCGGCACGGCGCTCATGCTGACGCCAGAGGCCAGGACCTCGGCCCTTCATCGCGCAGCGCTGAAGCAGGCGCACGACAACAGCACGGTGCTGACCAATATCTTCACCGGGCGGCCGGCGCGCGGCATCGTCAATCGCTACGTCCGCGAGGTCGGCCCCATCAGCCCGCTCGCGCCGCAGTTCCCGCTGGCGGCTGGCGCCAGCCAGCCGATGCGCACGGCCGCCGAGGCCAAGGGATCAGGGGATTTCACAGCGTTGTGGAGCGGCCAGGCGCCGACCTTCGCCCGCGAAATGCCGACGGCCGAGGTGATCGCGACGCTGGTGAAGGAAACGGAAGCGGTGATGAAGCGGCTGGGCTAGGCCGCATTCTCTTCGATCCACGCGGCGTAGGGCGCGGAGATGTGGGTGAAGGGGATGGCGTGGATCGCCGGCAGTTCGTAGGAGTGTCGCTCGCGGATGGCGCGCTCCACAGCCTCGTAGCGCGCCTCGACCGTCTTGAAGAGCAGGCGATACTCCTTGTCTTGTTCGATCGCGCCTTTCCAGGAATAGACGCTCTCGATCTTCTCGATCTGTGCGCAGGCGGCGAGCCTGGCTTCGACCAGCGCATGGGCGAGGCGGCGCGCTTCCTTCTTGCTGCCGACTGTCGTGACGACGGCGATCGCGGTCATTCAGCCTCCGTCTAGAACATCGAGAAATATTCGCGCTGCTCCCAGTCGCTGACTTCGAGCGCGTGACGATCGATCTCGGCCTGCTTGAGCTTCGTGAAGTAGTCGACGAAGAAATCGCCAAAACCCGCCCGCAACACCTTGCTCTCATGCAAGGCGGCGACGGCTTCGTCGAGCGACCTGGGCAGGCGCGGCGCCTTGGCCTCGTAGGGCGTGTCGGCCGACAGGCCGGGATCGGCTTTGGTCTTGAGGCCATGCAGGCCGCAGACGATCTGGCTCGCCATGTAGAGGTAGGGGTTGGCCGCCGGTTCGCCGACGCGGTTTTCCAGATGCGTCGTCGGATCGCCGGGGGCGCCCAGCACGCGCACCATGACGCCGCGATTGTCGCGCGCCCACGTGGCACGGTCGGGGGCGAGCGAGAAGGGACGATAGCGCTTGTAGCCGTTCAAGGTCGGCGTGCTGAACGCCGCCGCCGCACGTGCTTCACTCAAAAGTCCGGCCGTCCAACGCATGCCGAGCGACGACAGCAGCTCCTTGTCATGCATGAAGGCGTTGGCGCCGGTCTTCCTGTCCTTCAGTGACTGATGCAGATGCCAGCCGCTCGACATGACGTTGGGCAGGCGTGGCCGGCACATGAAGGTCGCGTGATAGCCGTGGCGCTGGGCGACCTGCTTGGTGGCGCTGCGAAACAGCACCATGGCGTCGGCGGGCTCGAGCCCCGTGCCGGCGCGGAAAGTGAACTCAACCTGGCTCGGGCCGAATTCGATCTCCAGCGAACGCAACGGCAATCCGAGCCCCACGATGTTGGTGCGCAGGATTTCCAGGATCGGATCGAGTTCGTCGTATCGTTGCTCGGTGAGATACTGATAGCCCTGATTAAGCAGCGACACCTGCGGCGGTTCGCCCGGCTGGCCGGGGGAGCCCGCATCGTCGAAACCGAGGCTCGTCTTCTCCACCTTGAAGAGATGGAACTCGACCTCGAGGCCGGCAAAGAACTCGTAGCCCATCTCACCCAGGGTCGTGAGTGCTTGCCGATACACATGCCGCGTCGACAGCGGCATCGGCCGGCCGTCGGCGAAGACGATGTCGCACAGCATCCAGCCGGTATGCGGCGCCCAGGGCAGCACGCGGAAGGTCGTTGGGTCGGGCAGCATCATGCAGTCCGCAGCGCCTTCCCATTCCTTGCCGCCGAACGCACCGCCGGAATTCCATACGGGGAATACCGTTCGATGCGACGTATCCTTGAGCAGCATCGTGGCGCTGAAACCGACGCCGCCTTTCATCGCTGAGGCAACTTCTCCGGCCGTCAGCGTCTTGCCGCGCAACAGCCCATGCTGATCGGCGAAAGAGAGACGGACGACGGAGAGGCCGCCCGCCTGGATGCGCCGCTCGACTTCGCGTGCGGCGCCCTGGCGGTCGTCGGTCCACAGACCGGCCTTCTCGGCGAGATGCATCCGTCAGGCGACCAGCGGGGGCAACGTCTGCCTCGCCCAGCTCGAACCGCTGCGCCGCCGCGCGTCAAATTCCTTCCAGTAGCTCTGCCAGCCCTGCGTCGGTCCCATGCCGTCGACGGTGATCGGTCCGCGGATCGCCGAGGCACTCGCCTGATCGAGCCACATCAGTGGCTTCTCCCCCTTGTCGACTTGGTTGATGGCCGAAAGCAGCAGGCGGCGGTAGGCCACGATGGCACGGTCGCTGTAACCCAGATGCTCGCGCGTGCGGTCCTGGATCCGGCCCTGGCCCTCGATCGCCCACTGGTCGTGGACGTTGATGTCGAAGCCCATGCCCATATAGGTCTGCTTCTTCTGTTCGGCGACGTTGTAGCCGTACTGATTGTGCCGGCCGATGCGCGGGCGATAGTCGGGCAGCTCGTAGAGCTTCAGCCGCATGTCGCGCATCGACTTGTGGTCGACGGGATCGGTGAAGCTGGTGAAGATCGCGTACCAGTAGCAGCTCTCGTCGTCGATCGGCACGTGCCACTGCGTGATCGTCATCGTCGGACTCATCGGAATGACGAAGGCGTAGGGGAAGACGAGGTTGGTCACGCGCACATGTGTGTGCTGCTCGCTGATCTTGCGCAGCGCGAACAGACGCATGCCGTAATCGGTGCCCTCGACGTCGATGGTCGGCCGGCCGTACTCGCGCATCATGCGCGTCATCGGGATGTTGGAATCGGCCGAGTCGGCGCGGAACTGCCGGCCGTACTTGTCGCCCGACGGATCTTCGTCCTCGTAGAAGCGGTGCAGGTAGGAGGCGTGCGCCGGATCGATGCCGACCTCCAGCGCCTGCAGCCAGTTGCAGTCGATCAGCCCCTTGAAGGCGAAGGCATGCGTGCCGGGCGCGAGGAAGCAGTCGAAGTCGGGAAAGGCCGGAGCCTCACCTTCGCCGAGATAAGCGAAGATGATGCCGTTCTTCACGACTACCGGATAAGACTTCTGCCGCACGCGCTGGCAGAGGACGCTGCCCTCGGGTTCGGCCGGCGTCTCCAGGCACTTGCCGTCGACATCGAACAGCCAGCCATGGAACAGACAGCGCAGGCCGCCCTCCTCGAGCCGGCCGTAGGCGAGATCGGCGCCGCGATGCGGGCAGTCGCGGTCGAGCAGGCCGTGACGGCCGCGCTCGTCGCGGAACAGCACGAAGTCCTGGCCCAGCACGCGCACCGCCTTGGCCGGCCGCTCGTCGGGCAGTTCATCCGTCAGCGCCACCGGATGCCAATAGTGGCGCATCAGCGCGCCGCACTTGGTGCCGGGTCCGATCCTGGTGATCAGCTCGTTCTGCTCGGGGGTCATGGCGAGAAGAGTGGCGCAAACGAGGGCGGGGCGGAAGGGGCAGACTTCTTGCCCGCGCGGACGGCGGCAGCCTAGAGTGACCGCAACGGTGCTTGAAATTGCCGATCGGGGAGCGATGACGAACCAAGGAATCCTGTCGTGGCCGATGACGCGTGCGGTGGCGTTGCGTCCGAACAGTGAAGCGATTGTCGACGGCGAAACGCGTCTGACTTACGCACAATGGGGACGCCGGGTGCGCGGCCTCACGGGGGGCCTGAGGAGCCTCGGTCTGCGCAGCGGCGATGTAGTCGCCTCGATCGGGCAGAACACCTTCAGGCACCTGGAGTGTTGGGTAGGTATCCCCGCGGCGGGCATGGTGCTCAACGACCTGAACTATCGGCTCGCCGTTCCGGAGCTGGCCTTCATCATCAACGACTGCGGGGCGCGAGCCCTTGTCGTCGATGACGCTTACCTGGAGGTGGCCCGCCAGTTGAAGCCGCTATGCCCGGCGCTCGGGTATCTGATCTATTCCGGGACCGCGTCGACACCGGACGGATGGACGCATTGGGACGATCTGTGCGCGGCAGAGCCTCTCGATGAGGGTCACCCCGAACTGCGCGCGATCACCGCGGACACGCTGGCGGCCATCTCCTACACGGGCGGTACGACCGGCCTGCCCAAGGGCGTGATGCAGAGCCATGGCAACCTGCTGGCCAATGCCAAGCATATGCTCATCGCCAATCCACTGCTGCCGACCGATCGTTTCATCCATGCCGCGCCGATGTTCCATGCTGCCGATGCCGCGACGACGTTCGCGTTGACGTTCATGGGCGGCGGGCATGTCTGCATTCGCGGCTTCGAGCCGGAGCTCTTCGGCAAGATCGTCGAGGCCGAGAAGGTCACCGTGGCGCTGATCGTGCCGACGATGATCAATATGCTGCTCAATCATCCGGCCACGCCGGGCCGGGACCTGTCTTCCTGGCGTCTGCTGATGTACGGCGCGTCGCCGATGCCCGTAGAGCTGCTGCTGAAGGCCTGCAGCATGCTGCCGTGCGACTTCGTCCAGCTCTATGGGATGACGGAGGCGGCGCCGCTGGTGACGTCCACGCAGCGCACCGACAATCGCGACGGCGCGCGCGGCCTTGAGCCGGCCAGGAGCCGCCTCGCCAGTTGCGGGCAGCCGGTCGTCGGCGTCGAGGTCGAGGTCCGCGCACCCGATGGCTCGGTCTGCAAGCCGCGCGAGGTCGGCGAGGTGCATGTGCGCGGGCCGAACATCATGCAGGGCTATTGGAAACGGCCGGCGGAAACGGCTGCCGCTCTCATCGGGGATGGCTGGTACAAGAGCGGCGACGTCGCCTGGGCGGACGAAGATGGCTACTTGTTCGTCGTCGATCGCGCCAAGGACATGATCATTTCGGGTGGCGAGAACATCTACACGACCGAAGTGGAGAATGCGGTTTTCCAGCATCCGGCTGTCCTCGAGGTCGCCGTGTTCGGCATTCCCGACAAGAACTTTGGCGAGATGGTCCATGCCGAGGTGGTCATCAAGCCGGGCACTTCTGTCACGGCCGAGGAGATCGTGATCGTCTGCCGCAAGCACATCGGCGGATACAAGGTGCCTCGATCCGTGGTCGTCCGCAGCGAGGCGCTTCCCAAGTCGGGCGCCGGCAAGATCCTGAAGCGCGATCTTCGCGATCCGTACTGGAAGGGCAAAGAGCGGCGGGTCAACTAGGGGCTGTCGACGTTGCTGTGACGCCAAATCTCGATCGTGATCCAGCTTCGGGAGGCGGCGGACTTCAAGGACGGAGAACGCGCGCATGGCCTCGAAAACAAAAGTGAACCAAGACAATCTCGAAACCCTGGGTGCTCGGCAACTTGCGGAGCTCCTCATGGATCTCGCCGGGAGCAATGCAGCGGTGAAGCGCCGTCTCCGGCTGGAACTCACCGTCACGGCCGCGCCGAAGAGCTTGGTGAGCGAGGTCGGAAAGCGCCTCGGCCAGATCGGCCGCGCGCGGACTTTCGTCGACCGGCGTTCGTGCCGCGGGATCGCCGCCGATCTGGAAACATTGCGTCGAACGATCGTCGATAAAGCCGCGAAAAGCGAGCCCACCGAGGCACTGGAGCTGATGTGGCGGTTTCTCGATCTGGCCGAGTCCGTACAGGCACGCTGCGACGACAGCGACGGAGTGGTCGGGGACGTCTTTTGCATGGCCTGCCGCGATCTCGGGCCGCTTGCGCGGGCGGCGCAACCCGATCCAATCGCATTGGCCAACCGAATGTTCGCCGCCATCAACGAGAATCGCTATGGGCAGTATGACGACCTGATCGAAGTGCTCGCTCCCGTTGTCGGAGAGAAGGGACTCGATATTCTGAAAGCGCAGTTCATCGAGTTTTCGAGGGCGCCGGTCGAAAAGCCAACGGGGGACAAGCGCAGGATCGTCGGCTGGGGAATGTCCGGACCAATGTACGAGGACGAGCTCGAGGCACGCCACCGCAGGACCATCGTGCACCGCGCCCTGCAGGAGATTGCGGAGGCCCAGGGCGACGTCGACGCGTTCATCGCCCAATATGACGAGCAGGCGGTAAGAAGACCCGGGATTGCGGCGGATATCGCCCGACAGCTGCTGAGGGTAGGTCGTGCGACGGAAGCGCTTCAGGCTATCGAGGCGGCCGAGCACGGACGCGACGGAAGGGTTGATTTCGATTGGGAGAACGCGCGGATCGCCACGCTCGAGGCACTTGGCCGCGGCGACGAAGCCCAGGCCGCACGCTGGTCTTGCTTCGAGCGCGCTTTCAGCAGCGAGCATCTGCGCGCTTATCTAGAGCGACTGCCTGATTTCGAAGACGTGGAAGCCGAGGAACGGGCCCTCACGCATGTGGAGCGTAGTAAGAATGTCCTTCAGGCGCTGGAGTTTCTCGTCTCCTGGCCTGCCTTGGATCGTGCCGCGCGGCTCATCACTCAGCGGGCAGGCGAGCTCGATGGTGACGTCTACGAGGTCTTGTCACCGGCAGCGGACGCGCTCGCCGCAAAGTATCCGCTCGCCGCGACCATGGCGCTCCGAGCGATGATTGATTTCACGCTCGCCAAAGCCCGATCTGGCCGCTACCGCCACGCGGCGCGGCATTTCATGGAGTGCGCGAGCCTGGCATCATCGATTACGGAACGCGGTGACGCCTTCGAGACGCACGGAGCATATGCGTTGCGCCTGAAGGCGGAGCATGGCCGCAAAAGCGGATTCTGGAATTTGATATCCTGAGTGCACTCAACTTGCCACATGCCCCTCATACTGGGGCAGGTCGTCGGTGATCGTGTACCAGGGCGCCTTGGAGCCGACGAAGATGTGGCAGGAGGGACGGATGGTTGGCGCATCGACCAGGGTGCCCAGGGTCACGTGGACGTATTGGCCGTCGCGGACGAGGGAATAGAGGAGGGAGCCGCAGGTGGCGCAGTGGGCGTCGTGCGCTTTCTCCTTGTTGTCACCGTAGATCAACAGGGTGTCCTGGCCTTTCGTGATCGAGAGCTTGGCGCGCTCGATGCCGGCGAAAGGCTTGAAAGCCGAGCCGGTCGTGCGCCGGCAATTCGAGCAATGGCAGTTCAGGGCGTATTGGAAGGCATCGGCCACGCCGTATTCCACGGCGCCGCAGTAGCATCGTCCGGTGAGGGTCTTGGTCACGGGCTGCTCCCCTTTTGTAAAAGACAGTCTATACACTGCCGCCATGAGTACCCTCGACGGCATGCCGGGCCCGACTTCGCGGCACTTCATCTCCCAGCGTTTGCGCATGCACTATGTCGATTGGGGCAATCCCGGTGCGCCGCCGCTTCTGCTGGTCCATGGCGGGCGCGACCATTGCCGCAACTGGGACTGGGTCGCCCAGGCCTTCCGCCGCGACTGGCACGTGATCTGTCCCGATCTGCGCGGGCACGGCGACAGCCAGTGGTCGCCCGACGGCAACTATTCGATGTCGGCCTACATTTACGATCTCGCCCAGCTCATCCACCAACAGAACCTGGCGCCGGTGACGATCGTCTCGCATTCGCTCGGCGGCAACATCTGCCTGCGCTACACCGGCATCCATCCGAATTACGTGCGCAAGCTCGTCGCGATCGAAGGGCTGGGACCGTCGCCCAAGGTGATCGCCGAGCGCGGCAACAAGTCGATGACGGATCGCATGACCGCCTGGATCGACGAGCAGCGCAAGCTCTCCGGGCGCCTGCCGCGGCGCTATCCGACCATCGAGGATGCCTTCAAGCGCATGCAGGAGGAGAACACGCATCTCAGCGCCGAGCAGGCGCGGCATCTCACGGTGCAAGGCGTGAACCAGAACGAGGACGGCACCTATAGTTGGAAGTTCGACAACTACGTGCGCGTGAACCCGCCCTACGACATGAGCTATCCCGAGATCGAGGCGCTGTGGTCGCAGATCACCTGCCCGACGCTTCTGGTCTACGGCAAGGAGAGCTGGGCCTCCAATCCGGAGAAGGACGGGCGGCTGAAGTACTTCAAGACGGCCAACGTGGTCGAGTTCGACCATGCCGGCCACTGGGTGCACCACGACCGTCTCGACGCTTTCGTCGACACGGTGCGGGCCTTCATTGGCTAGCGCCAAAAGGCTTCTGCAAGACATCCGCGCCTGCGCCGTCTGCGCCCCGGCGTTGAAGGCGGGGCCACGACCCATCGTCCAGTTCGGTCCCAGGGCGCGTCTGGTCATCATCGGCCAGGCGCCGGGCTCGCGCGTTCATGAAAGCGGCGTGCCGTGGCAGGACGATAGCGGCAATCGGCTGCGCGACTGGGCGGGCCTCGACGAGGCGTCCTTCTACGATCCGAACACGGTCGCTTTGGTGCCGATGGGCTTCTGCTATCCGGGCAAGGGCAGCAGCGGCGACCTGCCGCCGCGTCCTGAATGCGCGCCGCTCTGGCACGACAGGGTGCTGGCCGCGCTGAAGGACGTGCGGCTCACCTTGCTGGTCGGCAGCTATGCGCAGGCGCACTATCTGCCGGGCAAGCAGCCCATGACAGAGTTGGTGAAGGGCTTTCGCGCCCACGGGCCGGCATATTTCCCGTTGCCGCACCCGTCGTGGCGCAGTGGAATTTGGATCAAGCGCAATCCGTGGTTCAACACGGATGTATTGCCGGCGCTGCGCAAGGCGGTGCGCCGGGCATTGGAAGGAGACGCAACATGAAGGCAGCCATCTTTCGCGGCGGCGACATCGTCGTCGACACGATCCCCGAGCCGGTGCCGGCGCAGAACCAGGCGCTGGTGAAGGTGCTGGCCTGCGGCATCTGCGGCTCGGACCTGCACGCCGCCAAGCATTCCCATCGCATGGTCGAGGTGACGAAGCGCGTCTCGGGACGCGTGCCGATGGATCTCACGCGCGACGTCGTCATGGGCCACGAGTTCTGCTGCGAGGTGATCGACTACGGGCCGAAGACGGAGAAGAAGCTGAAACCCGGCGCGCGCGTCTGCTCCATGCCGCTGATGCTCGAAGCCGACGGGCCCAAGAGCATGGCCTATTCCAACACCTATGTCGGCGGCTATGCCCAGCAGATGCTGCTGTCGGTTCCGCTGATGCTCGAGGTGCCCAACGGTCTCGCGACCGATCATGCCGCGCTGACCGAACCGTTGGCTGTCGGCGTGCATGCGGTCGAGAAGGGCGCGTTGGCGGGCGACGAGGCTCCGCTGGTCGTCGGTTGCGGCCCGGTTGGGCTCGCGGTGATCGCGGCGCTGCGACTGAAGAACATCCGCCCGATCGTCGCCGCGGACTTCTCGCCCAAGCGGCGCGAGCTCGCGGTCAAGATGGGCGCGGACATCGTCGTCGATCCGGCGAAGGAAGATCCCTATGCCAAGCTCGCCGCCGGCAAGCGCGCGGCGATCTTCGAATGCGTGGGCGTACCCGGCCTGATCGAGCAGACGATGGAGAAGGCGCCGCGTGATGCACGCATCATCGTGGTCGGTGTCTGCATGGAGCGCGATACGATCGAGCCCATGTTCGGCATCATGAAGGAGCTGAGCCTTCAGTTCGTGCTGGGCTATACGCCCGAGGAATTCGCCCGATCCCTCCGGCTGCTGGCCGAGGGCCAGGTCGATGCACCGTCGCTGATCACCGCCAAGATTGGGCTCGACGGCGTGAAGGGCGCCTTCGGCGACCTCGGAAATCCCGAGCGGCATACCAAAATTCTGGTAGAACCTTGGCGCTGACAGGGGGAGGACAATTCATGAAATTCTATAACTCGCGCGGTCCGAATCCGCGCATGGTCCGCATGTTCATGGCCGAGAAGGGCTTCGAAGTCCCGAAGGTCGAAATCGATCTGCTGAACGGCGAGAACCGCAAGGAGCCATACGTCAAGAACGTTAATCCGGCGGGCCAGACGCCGGCGCTGGAGCTCGATGACGGCACGGTGATCGCCGAGATCACGGCGATCTGCGAATATGTCGACGATATCAAGAAGGACACACCGTCCCTCATCGGCGACACGCCGGTCGAACGCGCGCTCACGCACATGTGGACACGCCGCATCGACCTCAACATCGTCGAGCCCGCGGCGAACGGCTTCCGTTATTCGCAGGGTCTGAAGCTTTTTCAGAACCGCATCCGCTGCATTCCCGCGGCCGCCGACGATCTCAAGGCGACGGCGCGCGAATGGCTGGTGAAGCTCGATGGGCTGATGGGGAGCAATCCCTTCATCGCGGGTGCCAAGCTCACCATGGTTGACATCTTTCTGTTCGCCTTTCTCGACTTCATGAAGGACGTCGGACAGCCGCTCGACCCGACGAACAAGAACCTCACCGCCTGGTTCGACCGCATGAAGGCGCGACCAAGCGCCGCCGCTTGAGAGAAAGCCGCACTTAATAACCGCTTTGCCTTTTTTTCGTCGTTTTCGGCGCACTAGCTGCGCGCCGCTGAAAACGGGGATGTTCTCAATAAGACGCAGGGATTCACAATGCGCCGTCTGATCGCTTTAGTTGCTCTCATCGCCACGCCTGTCCTGACCTCGGTCGCGGTTCACGCGGCACCACCGCCGGCGGCGTCACCGCCAGCAGCGGCTGCCGAGGCGCCGCCCAAGGGACTATGGCTTCTGACCGACTATCCGTCGCAGACGGTGAGAGCGGGTGAAGTGACCACGGTGCGCTTCAAGCTGCAGAACACGGGCCTCCCGCCCGAGCCGCTGGCGCTTTCAGTGACGGGTGCGCCGGCCGGATGGAAGATCGACGTGCAGGGCAGCGGCCAGATCGTCGCCGCAGCCATGCCGGGCACCAACGAGAGCGTCAGCCTTTCGCTGCGCGTCGACGTGCCGAAGGACGCCAAGCCCGGCTCCAACACGGTCACCGTCCACGCCCAGGGCAAGAACCAGTCCATCGACCTGCCGATGACCTTGACGATCGGCGATATCGCGCCGGCCAAGCTCACCATCAAGTCGAAGCTGCCCTCGCTGATGGGCACGCCCAAGTCGTCCTTCGATTACACGCTGTCGATCAGCAACGAGAGCGGCAAGGATCTGACGGTGGCGCTGGCGGCCCAGGCGCCGGCCAACTTCCAGACGAGCTTCACCGAGGCCTACGGCACCAACGAGATCAGCTCGATTCCGATCGAGGCCGGCCAGTCCAAGGACGTCAAGGTCAAGGTGACGCCGCCGCGTGACGTGAAAGCGGGCAACTACCCGGTGCAGATCAAGGCCTCGGCCGAAGGCGCCTCGGCCGATCAGCGCGTGACGCTCCAAGTCACCGGCCAGGGCAAACTCGCGCTCACGACCAAGGACGGCCGCTTGAGCGGCGATGCCCAGGTCGGCAAGACGGCGGAGTATACGCTGGTCGTCAGCAACGACGGTTCGGCGCCGATCGAGGATGTCGAGATGTCAGGGTCGGTGCCGTCCGATTGGAAGGTCGACTTCAATCCGAAGAACATCCAGAGCATCAAGCCTGACGAGAAGAAGGAAGTGAAGGTCACGGTGACGCCGTCCGACAAGGCGATCGCCGGCGACTACGTCGCTTCGTTCCGGGCCAACGGCCGCGGCGAATCGAGCTCGGCCGACTTCCGCATCACCGTCACCACGTCGACCCTGTGGGGCATCGTCGGCATCGGCGTCATCGCCGTGGCGCTCCTGGTGCTGCTGGGCGCGGTCGCGCGCTTCGGCCGGCGGTAAGACGTCGTGACGGGCGACAATGTCATCGAAGCCCGCGGACTGCTGAAGACCTACGGATCGGCCCGAGCGGTCGATGCGATTGATCTCAGCATCCGGCGGGGCGAGATCTTCGGTCTGCTCGGGCCCAACGGCGCGGGCAAGACGACGACGATCCTCATGATGCTCGGGCTCACCGAAACGAGCGGTGGCTCGGTCGAGGTGCTGGGCTTCGACCCCGTGCGCCAGCCGCTCGAGGTCAAGCGCCGTGTCGGCTATCTGCCCGACGCGGTCGGCTTCTACGATCACCTGACGGCGCGCGAGAACCTCACCTACACCGCGCGCCTGCTCGGCATTCCGAGGCGCCAGACCGACGGACGCATCGAGGAGGCGATGAAGGCCGTGGCACTCGACGACGTGATCGACAAGCGCGTCGCCACGTATTCGCGCGGCATGCGCCAGCGACTCGGCATCGCCGAGATCGTCATGAAGAAGGCCGAAGTGGCAATTCTCGATGAGCCGACCTCAGGCCTCGACCCGCACGCTACCATCGAGCTGCTGGAGATGATCCGCGGCCTGAAGAAGGCGGGCGTGGCCGTGCTGCTCTCCTCGCATCTGCTCGATCGCGTGCAAAGCGTGTGCGATCGCGTGGCGCTGTTCAACAAGGGCAAGATCGCCCTGATGGGAACGGTGGTCGAACTCGCCAACCAGGTGCTGGGCGCGGGCCATCCGTTGCTTGTCGAGGCAGCCGGCAAGGACATCGTCGGAACGCTCAAGGCGATCCCGGGCGTGCAGAGCGTGAACCAGACGCCGGAAGGCGCCTGGCGGGTCGTCGCTGACCGCGACGTGCGGGCCGATGTGGCCCAGCGCATCGTGGCCTCGGGCGGCGCGCTCACCAGGCTCGCCGACCTGCAGCCCAGCCTCGAAGAGGTCTACACCCACTACTTCCAGAGGGAGGCCCGCAATGCCGCGTAGCGTTGGGCGAGAGGGCTCGCCTTTCACCGGCGTCGGGCCGGTCTTCGTCAAGGAACTGTCCGATCACCTGTCGAGCGTCCGCATGCTCGTGCTGACGCTGTTCGTCATCGTGTTCGGCGCGTTCCCCGTGGCTTCGTCGCTGCAACAGCTGCGGACCGTCGTGGGTGCCGATGCGTACCTCTATCTGCGCATCTTCACCATCGAGCCGGAGCAGGTGCCGATCCCGTTCGTCCAGGCACTGGGCTTCATCATCCCGATTATGGCGATCGGCCTGGGCTTCGACCTCGTGAACAGCGAGTTCAACCGCAGGACGCTTTCCCGCGTGCTGTCGCAGCCGATCTATCGCGATGCGCTGCTCATCGGGAAGTTCCTGGCCGGGCTGACGACACTTGCCGTGTCGCTGCTGGCGCTGTGGTTGATCGTCTTCGGCGCCGGCCTCCTGTTGCTCGGCCTGCCGCCGCGCGGCGTCGAGGTGGCGCGGGCGCTCGGCTTCCTGCTGGTCGCCGTCGCCTACGGTGGCGTATGGCTGGCCATCTCGATGCTGTTCTCGGTGATCTTCCGCTCGACGGCGACCTCGGCACTGTGCGCGCTCGGCCTGTGGCTGTTCTTCTTCATCCTCTGGCCGCTGATCGCCAACGCCATCACCATCGGTTTCGCGCCGACGGAAATCCGCAGCCTCGACCAGCTCGTGTCGCTGCAGGAGTTCGGTCTTGCCCTGCAACGCCTGTCGCCTGGAACGCTGTTCAGTGAGGCGGTGCTGGGGCTCCTGAACCCCGAGACCCGCAGCCTGGGCGTCATGCTGCCGAGCCAGATGCGGGGAGCCATTCCGGGCGCGCCCCTGCCGCTGGACCAGAGCCTGCTCTTGATCTGGCCGCAAGTTACCGGTCTGATTGCGGGCATGATCGTCGTGTTCGCCGCCGCCTACGTCATCTTCCAGCGCGAGGAAGTACGCGCCTGAAAGACTGGACAATCAACGCCGCGCTCAACAACGCGCGTTGGTGCAATGCCGTGTGCTTCGCACACGGCACGGCGGGACGGTTTTTGGTCCACACGTGGGTCAATGCCGAGACGGTCCCGCGCTTCTATCCCAACGTGGTGTCGCTCACGACCGGCGAGAGTGACATCGACGAGCAGCGCCAGATCGTGGAGATGCTGCTGAAGTCCCACCTGCCCGGTCGCTGGGCGGTGAAGGACAGTTTCAAGACCCTCGATATCGCGCGGCTCGGCTTCGACGTGCTGTTCGAGGCCAACTGGATCCGCAAGGTCGAGCCCAAGGCGCCGACGCCGGGGTCCGCACCGCCGAGGAGCCATGCCGCGGTTTCCGGGCTGTCCTGGGAACGGGCCAAGCCGGGCGGCGAGGGCTTTCCGGCCTCCTTGTTCAGTGACGACAACTTCGCGATGTTCTCCGGCCGCCGCGACGGCGCCGTCACGGCCGGCGGCACGCTCTATCGTTCCGATGGCGTAGTCGGCATCTCCAACGTCACGGCCGACGTCGATGAGGCGCCCGCCGTATGGCGCGATCTTGCCATGTTGGCTGCGGTGACGTTCCCGAACCTGCCGATCGTCGGCTACGAGTCAGGCGACGAGTTGAAGGCCGCTCGCAGGGCGGGCTTCGAGGTCGGGGATCCGCTCCGGATCTGGGTCAAGTCGCGGGACTGAATCCGCAGGCATTCAACGCGTCCAGCATGTGCGCCGGAGGTGGCGCTTCGACCCTGAGCGGCGGCTTGTTCTTGCTGAGCGGCAGGACGATCGCACGCGAGTGCAGGTGAAGCTGCTGGCCCGGCGCGGCATGGCCGTAGAGGCGATCGGCGATCACCGGGCAGCCGGCATGGGCGCAGTGGACTCGGATCTGGTGAGTGCGGCCGGTCTCGGGCGACAGTTCGAGCCACGTCATGCCCATTCCGGAGCTACTCTGACCACGGCCCAGGACCTTGTAGCGGGTGAGCGCCGTCTGCCCCTTGTCGGAGACCTTCACCGACCATCCGCTGCGCGTGTTCACCTTGAGCAGTGGCCCGTCGAACACGCCTTCCTCGGCAGGTGGCACGCCCTCGACGACGGCCCAGTAAGTTTTTTGCGTCTCCCGGCTCTGGAAGATCCGCCCGAGCTTGCTGAGCGCCTTGGGATGCCGGCCGAGCACCAGCACGCCCGACGTGTCGGCATCGAGACGATGGGCAAGCGCCGGCGGGCGCGGCAGGCCGTAACGCAGCGCGTCGAAGCACTCCTCGAGATTGGGCGCGCCGCTGGGACCGGCGTGGACGGCGATGCCGGCCGGCTTGTCGATCACCAGGATCAGCCCGTCGCGGTGCAGTACGCGGGCCTGGATCTCCTCGTCGGAAAACGGCGGGGGCCGCCGCTTAAGCGGCGCCGGTCGCCGATTTACAGGTCCGGCCATCGGTCGAGCCAATGCTCGCTCGCCTCGTAGAGCGCGGCCGCGCGCAGCACCGAGGCCTCGTCGCGGAAGTGGCCGACGATCTGCAGGCCGATCGGCAGGCCCTCGCTGTCGTAGCCGTTGCACACGGTTATCGCCGGATGCCCCGTGATGTTGAAGGGCATGGTGTAGGGGAACCAGTTGCTGCGCAATTCGCCCGCCTCGACGCCGTCAATCTCGATGGACTCGAACAAGTCCTGGTCGATCGGCAGCGCCGTGCGCGAGAGCGTCGGCGTCACGAGATAATCGGCCGTCTCGAACCAGTGCTGCACCTTGCGGAAGAGATCGGTGCGCCGGAACATGGCGCGCTGGTAGTCGGCGCCACTCCACTGCTCGGCCTGCGCCACCTGCCGCACGAGCGACGGCGAGACCTTGTTGTCCTCGCGGCGGATCATGTCGTCGAAGCGTGCGCGCCAAGTCGTGTGGTTGATGACTTTCCAGATCGGCTCCATGTCGGGAAGCGGCTCGGTGAGCTCGATCAGCTCGGCGCCGAGATCGCGCAGCCTGGTCAGCGATGCCTCGAAGGCCGCGCGCACATCCTTGGCGACGAGCTTGTTGCCGAGCGTGGCGCTATAGAGGATGCGCTTGCCCTTGAGGTCGCCCTCCGGCTGCGCCGCGGAGACATAGTCCTTGGGCTGCACCCCGATCGACCAGGGGTCGGACGGGTGAGGCCCGGCCATCGTCCAGAGCATGAGCGCGGTGTCCATCACCGTGCGCGTCATCGGCGTGACGTAGGTATAGTTGCCGAACAGGTCGGCGACCTGGCTGTGCGGAATCACGCCGTTGCTCTGCTTCAGCCCGACGACGCCGTTGGCCGCGGCAGGAATGCGTGTCGAGCCGCCGCCGTCCGTCGCGATGCCGATCGGGCCGATGCCGGCGGCGACGGCGACCGCCGCGCCGCCGCTCGAGCCGGCCGACGTCCGCTCGGCGCTCCAGGCATTGCGCGTGCGGCCGAACAGCGGCGCGTCGGTCAGCGCCTTGTGGCCGTACTCGGGCGTCGTC